>Ga0102589_1000101_pt1 | contig 246111 bp, 253 predicted proteins | sample AraplaMF_Col_mLB_FD_76858 | JGI IMG/M metagenome (GOLD analysis project Ga0102589, IMG submission 76858) | Arabidopsis root microbial communities from the University of North Carolina, USA - plate scrape MF_Col_mLB | ecosystem: Host-associated > Plants > Roots > Endosphere | place: USA... | reverse complement strand
TGCTACCAAACGAGGATATCGAAAACGATCATGGCGATCGGGCTTTGCAAGAGCAGACGCCTGAAACGCCTTGGCGCAATCAGCTTCGCCGGGCGCATCGGCAGTCCCGGAAGGATGTGTTCGAGACGGTGCACGCCTTGAGCAAAGAAGGCCTGACCTGCTCGGACATTGCACGTCGCACAGGATATGGCCGACGCAGCATCACGAAATGGCTGACGTTCGAAACCCCACCCGATCGACGCAGGGGCGCGCTACGGCCGACATCGCCTCTGTACTTCGAAGCGTTCCTCACCCAGTGTTGGAAAGATGGCAACCGCCGTGGTCGGCATTTGTTTCATGACATAAAGCGCCGAGGATACACCGGCAGCTTTTCTAATCTTGAACGCCTGCTGGCAACATGGCGCCGCGCCGAGAGGCCGGAAGCGGATGAGGATAAGGTCGATGCTGCGCCGGCTCGGATTGGGCGCTATGACAAAGCACCTGGCGATGTGCCTGTCCGTGATCCGCAAACCGGTCATTTGATCTCACCCATTGTCGCCGCTAATCTTTGTATAAAGCCGCGCGGCGCACTGAACGCCAATCAGGCGCGGAAAGTCGATGCCCTCAAACAGGGATCACGGACGTTTACTGTTCTGCGCAGCTTTGCCATGCGATTTCGCGGCATATTTCGTGGCCGAACCTCGGCGAAGCTGGACCAGTGGATCGACGATGCCATTCATTCTGGTCTCGCCTTCCTAGCCCGTTTTGCCCGTGTACTTCGCCGTGATATCGACGCCGTCTGCAACGCCATCGACCTGCCCTGGAGCAACGGCCAGGCAGAAGGCCAGATCAACCGACTGAAGACGATCAAGCGCGCAATGTATGGCCGGCGGGACCAGAGCTGCTCAGGGCGCGGATGATGCAATCAAATTGACCGCTCTCCACACAAATTGAGGAAGACCCGGTTAAATGCAAAACGACATGCGAAGAGCTTGCAGGCGATCTTGCGGCATCCCTCAAGAGGATAAAGTCAAAAAGCCGCGCTATGCGGCCTGACTCCATGATCGTCGGGTTTCATTGGCAGTCTAAAGGCATTCGGAAGATAAAGCAGGTCGATGCATCGTCGGAAGTTGCGCTGAGGCTCCCACCATGAGCTTTTGCGATTTCGCTCGCAATGTAGAGGCCGAGCCCGAGACCCTGTTTGCTCGAGTTTTCTTCTCCACGAGAGAATGGCTGAAACAGCCGCTTCATGATTGCCTTTGGGATCCTCGTGCCGCCGTTGCGTATTACAAGCTCGAACATATCGCCTTCCGTCTTGGCAGAAAGCGTGATGGGCTTACCGCTCGCGCCATGCGTGATGGCATTCCCCAGAAGATTGGAAACCATTTGCTCCAACCGAGCGTGGTCCACATCAACAGGCCGATGCACATCAAAGTCGGTTTCGATGATCCGCTCAGGATGCGCGACCAGTATTTCGTTGACGATCCTCGCGAGGAGCGGCTCGACCCGACCACCCTTCGTTACACTAAGGGAAATACCGTCTCCAAGACGCCCGCGAGCGAGATCGAGGAGATCGTCTATCAGGCTGCTCATGCGCTGTACGCTTTCGCCCATAAGGCGCAATACCCGTGTCGAACGCTGATCTGTGACCTCTTTAGAGATAACCCGCAAGCCGGCCGACATGGACGCGAGCGGGTTCCGCAGGTCGTGGCCGAGCACAGCAATGAACTGTTCCCGTTCGTGCGCGACTCCGGCTAGCTCGTCGTTGGCTTGTTGCAACTTGTCGCGGACCTGCCTTGCGTCGGTGACGTCATAGACGACCCCGACGTAGCGCTGGCCCGCTGAACCAACGTCATCGACATATTCGCCGCGACGCGTTAGCCATCGCTCTTGGCTGTTATCGGCGCGTCTTATACGGAATTCACGGCTGCTGACGTCCTGGGGGTCATCGGGGAAGCTAAGGTCGATCATCCTTCTATCGTCGGGATGAATGAGCTCGTTTAAGGTGGCGACCGGGATCACTCGAGCAGGGTGAAGCCCGAACAAACGACAGAATTGTTCCGAGACGGTGATCGTCGCCCATCCCACCCTGTGTTCGAACGTGCCAATTCCTCCAGCAGACTGAGCAACACGAAGTTCCTCGGTAATCCGCTTTTGTTCCGTAACATCGACCAGGTTACCGACGAACATCGTCGGGTTGTCATCCTCATCGAATATCGCGCGGCCATTGGCGTGCACCCACCGGTACCCGCCATCGTCTTTCAACAGCCTGTAGTCTTTGGAGAAGAGCTCCGAGCCGGCCATGATCCCTGCAACAGCAAGCTTTACCCGCTTCAGGTCGTCAGGATGGATCGAGTTGAAGAAACAGTTTGTCGATGTGCCGTCCGCAAGTGCGACAGCATCCTGCCTGGTGATTGCCGCAAACCGAGCATCGGCCACGAGCCTGTCGCGTCGAATATCCCAATCCCAGGCACATGGCGCTCCGGCGACATCGAGTGCGAGTTCCAGTTGCCGACGCGCGACGACAATATCATCCCGCGTGCGCTCAAGCTCGGATTGGGCGCTATCGCCAGGATTTTTGATGATCGACAACGATTTCCCCGTTCACGCCATTACCCGATCGATGAAATCTGCAATAAGTTTCTTAAGCTTCTCCAGAGACGGAAGGTCCATCAGCATAGCAATGTACCCGCGAATTTGTCGGTCCTGGACAGAAAAATTGATGTAGAGAAACAACACGAAGCTTTGGTCGCTGGTGTTGTCAAGGACATCGAACAAAATGGTACTGTTCCCGCGGCGAACGCCGGGTAACGACATCTTCAGCGTATGCTGCAGCATGTTCGCCATCGAGCCAAGACAACCATTCAGGATGACGTTGCCGGTCTCCGCAAGCGCTTCTTCTTCCATCTCGGCAAGGTCGGCTTCTCCCATCTCGTCGCCGACAATTGCACGAACGAGGGAGAGCCCATTGCTTTCGGGAAAGATGAGAAGAGCGCGGCCGGAAAAAGGGCCTTCAAATTGTTGGTGAACGGCAATGAGACCCTCGTTTTCGCGTTGACCAATCAAAGAGGCTGCAGATTTCCGAGTGACAACCTCGACGGACGGGACAGACAGGATGACTTGCTTGTTGACCATTTTGCGCAAACTTGCCGCCGCACGGCTGACGCCGATGTTGACGAGCTCGGTCAGCGCATCACGTTCAAGATCGTCGAGGGTTAGTGTAGCATCGCTCATAGATCGGCGTTCCTAAACCGGAGCGCTGCACCGGAAATGAAGCCGCTTAGAGCCTCTTCGGTCACCGGCTTGGCTACGAAGGTGCCATTCAGCGCCCGGACAGCGGCAATGATTTCGTCTTGAACGTTTGCTGTGATGACGGCAATCGGCATCTTCGGATGCAAGGCACGAAGTTCTTTTGCCAACTCAAGACCATCTTTGTCCGGCATATTGAAGTCCAATACCGCAACATCAATCTGGCGAGAGCCTACAATTTCTAGGGCATCGGCGGCGTTTCCTGCCTCAACGCGTGTCCAGTCAGGCTGCAACGCCGCAATCGCCTTGCCAGCCACGATCCGGGCTAATTTGCTGTCGTCCACCATGAGGACAGTGACTGCCATTCGATGCTCCATCAATTTCGCAGGCTTTGTAAGCCAGAGATACCTATCTGTACGAGGCCGCGCCTAGCTCCGCAAGTTTGCCACCGTGGCTTTCGAGCCTTGCTTCAAAAAATCAAGCAGGCAAGGCAATAGGTCGGCGGCTGCTGAAGGTGATACGGGAGAACCCGAGACCGCTGGCATAAATACCATGAGCGTTTGCCATAGCGCTGTGTGAATTTCAGTCGCTGCCGCCACATCAACAACGGCCTCCGGATGACTGCTGAGATAGCTGACGAGCGCCTCCGCTTCGTCGATACCGCATTTTCCGGAGAGGTTGATGACGCCATCACTAAAGCTCATCGTCATTTCACCAACTCCTCCATGTTCAGCACAAGCAAAACCTTGCCATCCCCGAGCAGCGTCGTCCCCGCGATCCCGGGCACGCCCTGCAGCAGGCCGGCGAGCGGCCGGGTCAATGTCTCGGCACGCTCGGCAATCGCATCGACGGCAACACCGATCTGGTCTTCCCCGGCCTGCACGATCAGCACCTTGAGGTCGTTGGAATACGCGCTAGGCGATTGCGATTGCAGGAGTTCGCCGAGATGCAGCAGGGGTATCGTCCGGTTGCGCAGCACAAAGGCCTTGCCCGCCCGAACGGATTGAACAGCGCTCGCCGGCAGCTTTTGTGTCTCGATGACATCCGAAATGGGAATGCCATAGCGTTCATCGCCGACCTGAACGACCATCAACTGCGTCATTGAAAAGCTGATAGGGAGGTTCAGGACGAAGGAGGTACCCGATCCGACTGTACTTTGCAGTTCGAGCGTCCCGCCAAGCTTCCTGACGGAACTCTGGACGACATCTAGGCCGACCCCGCGGCCTGATAGATCGGAGACCGAGGACGCGGTGGAAAAGCCGGGTGCGAAGACGAATTGCAGAATATCCCGGTCGGAGAGAGCTGACGCCTGGCCTTCCGATATCAGGCCGCGATCGATCGCCGTCGCCCGAACCCGTTGCGGATCCATGCCGCGGCCATCGTCGGCCACTTCGATCTCGATCTGGTCGCCGCGCTGCCGGGCGCGCAATAGGAGGCGACCCCGCTCGGGCTTGGACTGCTGTAGCCGGTCGGCTTCCGGCTCGATGCCGTGGTCGAGACCGTTTCGAATGAGATGCAGCAAGGGTTCGGAAAGGTTCTCGACGATTTCCCGATCGGCTTCGACCGACTCTCCCTCGATTATCAGGTCGAGCGCCTTGCCGAGCCTTGCCGATGTCTCGCGCACCAGCCGCGGAAAGCGGCGGAACGTGTGTTCGAGAGGGATCATCCGTGCCTGGGTGACGGCGCTATAGAGCGAGGCGACGAGACGCTCGATCTGGTCGTGGTTGGCGAGGATGCGTCTCGCGAGTTGGCCATTGCCGTGGCTGCGCGCTTCATCCGCCAGCGGCATGAGGCCGTTCTTGGCGGTGATCAGCTCGCCGGCAATCTCGACCAGTTTATCAATGCGCGCGGAATTGACCCGCATGGTTGTCGCCTGACGATCCGTAGGGCGGTCTGCTGACATCTCCGGCTGGGCCGTTGCCTGTTCGCCGGATGCTCCGGGCAACGCGAAAAGCTTGACCTGATCGGGGATCAGCCGGAACACGCCTTCGGCCTCCGCCAGCGAACCGCCCGAAACGGCCTCGATCAGCAGGTTGCAACGGAACGGATCGTAGTCCTGCGGCGCAGGCCGGGGGTCCTTGAGCGAAAGAGCCAGATGCCTGAGGTCGGAAAGCCGCGATATCGTCGCCAGTGGATCGTCACCGTTGAAGAAACATTCGGGATGCGGCTCGTAGCGGATGGCGATCAGGGTTGCTGCCGCATCCGTTGCGGGAACCCGTTGATGCAGGGATAGCGCCCAGTCCGGAATTGCCGTGGGCGCGAGGGCACTCTCCCCGACGTCGCGCTCGGTCATTTCACCGCTCACCAGCCTCAGAAGCCTTGGCGCCTGCTCTTCCTGCGCTTCGGATAGACGACCGGTCTCGGAAATGCCTTCTATACTGCTGTCGACCCATTCGACCACCGCGAGAAGCGGATTGATGAGCGTTGAGTCCACAATGATCTTGCCGGCGCGCGCTTGCGCCAGAAGATCCTCCGCCTGATGCAAAATTGTGAGCATCGGCCCGAAATCGAAAAGGCCGACCGAACCCTTCAGCGTATGGATCGCCCGAAAGGCGCTTTCCAGGCTTTCGCGTTGGCTTGGATTGGCCTCCAACGACAGCAGATCGTCCGAGGCCTGTTGGACCAGTTCGCGCGCCTCGATGGCGAATTGGTCGATCAATTCATCCATTCATTTGTCTCCCGTCTCTCGATAGACGATGGCGTCGGGAAAGCGGACCGGCTCGAAAGTCTCGGAAATGCGCGACATGGATTCCGTATGGCCGAGGCAGATATAGCCGCCGGGATAGAGCAGTTCGTGGATATTGCGGGCGGCGATTTCACGCGCAGCCTCGTCGAAATAGATCAGCAGGTTGCGGCAGAATATCACATCGAAACGGCCGAGTGCCGCAAGGCTTGGCCGACCGACGATATTGCCCTTGGCAAAGGTAACGGATTCCCGCAAGTCGCCGATCAGCCGACGCTGCTGATCCTTTTCCGGCTCGAAATACCGGTCGAGGATATCCTTCGGAATCCTGGAAAGCGACCGCTGCCCGTAATAGCCGTCCACCGCCTGCCGCAGGATGGCGGTGTCGATATCCGAACCGATGATCTCGATATTATAGGCGTCCACCAGCGGCCAGTTTTCGAGCAGCCAGATGGCGATCGAATAGGGTTCCTCGCCGCTCGAACAGGGCATGGACCAGATACGGATACGATCGCCCGGCCCTTTCGCTTTGATCACATCCGGCAGGATGGAATTGCTGAGGCAGGCAAGCTGGTGCTGCTCACGATAGAAATATGTTTCGTTGACGGTGAAGCTGTTGATCAGCAGCTCGGTCTCGCGCAGGTCCCCGCGCAGGATGGAAATGTAGTTCCTGGCCGACTGGGCCTTGCGCTGGCTGATCAGGTCGGTGACGCGGCGCTCGATATAATAACGCTTGGTCTCGCCGAATACCATCCCGCTGCGCTGGTAGATTATGGCGCAGATTTCCTCGAGATCGGCGCCCGAAAGCGGGGCGGCACCGAAATTTCCCGAGTTTGTGGGAGGGATCACCATCAGCAGACCCGATCCAGCAGAGAGGCGCCGATTTCATCAACCCGCCGGATGTCGCTCGCACCATTGAGGCGCACCAGCTCTCCCGGCATGCCCCAGACGACTGCCGTCTCTTCGGATTCGGCAATCGTGTAACCGCCGGCGGCCTGCAGATCGGCCATGGCGGTGGCGCCATCATTTCCCATACCGGTCATGAGGATGCCGACGAGGTCGGTTGCCGGTACATGTTTCATCGCCGAACGCACCATCCGATCAACGCTCGGATGCCACCGGTAGGCTTGGTCGCTCGGAGCCGCCATCGCCACCAGCGACCCGGCGCGCAAGGAAATGACGATATCCGCATCTCCCTTGGCGATGTAGATATTCCCCGGCTCCAGCTTCGTCTGCTGGCTGACCTCGCTGACGGTTAAGGCGCAGAGCTTGTCCAGCCGCCGGGCCAGCGGTCCGGTAAACGAGGCCGGCATGTGCTGCGCCACGACCACCGGCCAGCCGAAGCCGGCTGGCAATTGGGCGAGCACAGCATCGAGCGCCGGCGGCCCGCCGGTCGATGTGCCGATCAGCACGAGACCGGTTCGGCTTGAATCCTGGCCCCGTCGTTGAGAGGTGGTCCCCCGGCCGCGAGACGGAATTGTCGATTGCGATGGAATGACCTGCGTCAAACGAACGCGCTCGGCGAGCCGCCGGCTGCGCCGGATCCGCACCGTCGCCGCCATGCGGACCTTTTCGACGAGACGCGGGGTCAGTTCGTCGATCGACAGCGAAATTGCGCCGCCGGGCTTGGCGATGAAATCAACCGCGCCGATCTCCAACGCCGCCAATGTCTCCTCCGCACCCTCCTCGGTTAGCGACGACACCATCACCACGGGGCAGGGATGTTCAAGCATGATGCGGTCGAGACAGGCGAGCCCATTCATCAGCGGCATGTGGATGTCGAGGGTCACCACGTCGGGCTGGAAGCTCGAAATGACCTTCAGAGCTTCAGCGCCATCGCGGGCGAATTCGATCTCGAAATCCCCTTCGGCAGTAAAGATCTGGCCAAGCAGTTTCCGCATCAGCGCGGAATCGTCGACGATGAGAAGACGGATCACGGACCGACCACCGCCGTCTTGTCGTCGGCGATCGCCGCCACGATATCCCGTTCCGCCCGGCTCAGAAGCTCCTGCGGATCGATCAGCAGGATCATCCGACCGTCGGATTCGATATGCGCGATGCGGTCGAAGACATCCGTCCGGTCGGAGGAAAACTCGGGCGCCGCCGACAATGCGGCCGAAGAAATGGCCTTCACTTCCGATACGCCATCCACCACGAAACCGGCCTGCAACGTTCCGAGCGTGACGATGATGGCGCGCGCCTTGGCTGTCTGCGCCTGGGCCGGCGTGTCGAAACGGGTGCGCTGGTCGATCAGCGGGATCGCCTTGCCGCGCAGGTTAATGACGCCCATCACGAAGGCTGGCGCGCCCGGCATGCGGGTGACCTCATTCGGAACCCGCACAACCTCATCGACTGACCCGATCGGCAACCCGTAATTCTCGTCGCCGAGCTGGAAGATCAGGAACTGTTCGAACGTGTCCTGCCTCCCACGTGTCGTTCCCATCGGTTTTGCTCCTGTATTCTGGCCGATCGCCTGAGTGACGGCATGGTGGCCAAACAGTTTTTCCGGCGACAGAATAGAAATCAGCAGTCCGCCATCGGCAATCCGGCCGATCGCCTCGATCTGCGCATCGCCGCGCCCGCGCTGCAAAACGGCCGGGACCGTATCGATGGCATCCTCGGGCAGCCGGCGGATCACATTTATGCCATCGACGACCAGACCCACCAGATCACCCTCGTGCTCGACGACGATGATGCGGGAGCCCTCGCCCGCCGAATGGGCGTCATCGAGACCAAGAAGCAATGCCAGCGAGACGAGCGGCAAAACGCTGTCGCGCATTGGAATAAGACCGACCACTGCCGACGCGGCATTCGGAATGACCGCGATATCGCCGGTCAGTGTTGCGACCTCGCGAATATCGTCGAGCGGCAGGCCATAGAGCTGCCCTGCGACACGGAACGAGAGCAAGGCGATGAGCTGAGCGCTCGCCTCCACCTCTTTACCACGGTCGTCAAGGGCGGTCCGTTCAGACGGCGCGCGCCTCGTCACCTTGAACGCGGCGTCCAGCAGGTCATTCAGATCCTGAAGCGGTGCCGCTGTCGCATCGGCTGAAAGCCGCAGCACGTCATCGACGAGAAGACCCACGGCGCCGCCGTGGTCGTAAACGATGATCTTGCCATCCCGGCGTACACTATGGCTGCCGTTCAAAACCTTGCCCATCGACAGGACCGGAACCGGCTTGCCGCGAAGATTGGCGATACCCGCCAGCGCCTCGGGCCCGTGCGGCACCCGGGTGATATGCGGCACCCTCACGACCTCCAACACAGGGCCCGCGTCGATCTCGTGGCTCTGCTGTCCGACCCGGAATACCAGCCGCCGCCGATCGATATCCGCCGGGGAGGATGACCCTGCCATGGCTTCAGTTTCCGGACATCTGGAGTTCGTCCGCCAGCGATGCGATTTCCTCGACGGCCGCCGCCAGATCTTCTGTCCCGCGGGACTGCTGCCTTGCCGCGGTCGCGGCCTGTTCGGAGGCGGCACTCGCCTCTTGCGCCACAGAGGCGATCTGCTGCGTTCCGGCCTGAACCTGCTTGGCGGCGACGAGAATTGCCTGCGTCGCGTCGAGGATCGATGCGTTGCCGCGCACCGTCAGGTCCACATCGGCCTCCGCCGCGACCAGTCGGTTGACGATCTGCTTATTCTTGGCGATCTCGGCCTCAGAGGCCACGACGATCATTTCCAGTTCCCGCTCCACGGCGGCGATCTGCACCTGGATCTGCCGCACGATATCCTTGACACCATCGATATTTTCGGCGGAATCCTGGGCGAGCTTGCGGATATCCGTCGAGACGATCGCAAAACCGCGACCCGCCTCGCCGGCCCTTGCCGCCTCGACCGAACCGCTGACCGCCAGCATGCTGGTCTGCACCGCGACCAGCACGATCCGGTCAACCGTGCGCTCGATCTGGAAACCGATCTCGCCCAGCGAATTTAATTCCTTCAAGGCATTCCGCGTTTCGTCCAGCGCGTCGGAAACGCCGGCTGCGATGCCGTTCAGGCCGGCCTTGTTTTTTGCGAGGAATGCCTTGATTTCCTCGGCGCGCTGGCTTGCCTGCTCGGCGCTTCCCTGCGTCTGGGAAGCGCTCTTCTCGATCTGTGTCATGGCCGCATTGGCCTGCTGCGTGGCAGCCGCCTGTGCTTCCGCTCCTCGGCTGATCTGCTCGATCGCAATGAGAATTTCGCCGGCCGCCCCGGAAAGCTCCTGGACTGTTGCGGACAGCTCCTCTGCCGCCGAACTTAGTTCCTCGGTTCGCGACGCCCGACCACTTTCGTTCATCAGGTCGTCGGCAAGCGTTGCCAGCGACCGTGCTGTTTGCTGGCTCTCTTCAAGGGCTGCGCCCTGTTGTTGGACCGCGCGCTGTGCTTCCGCCGCTGCAGCCGACTGTTCTTCGGCCGCGGCCGCCACAGCCTCCGCGCCCTTCTGCGCCTCCCGTGTCGCTACCTCGGCCTCGACGGCAGCAATAAGGATCGTCTGGCTATTTTGCGAAAGGGCTGAAAAGCTCGAGCGGATGTCTTGCAGTTCAGCGGCGACCCTGCTGCCCGCCAGCGTCTGTTCCTGCGCCTTGGAGGCCGCGGCCTTGATGCCGTCGGCAATGCGGCAAACGCCATCGACTATTGTCTCGGCATGTCGATTGACATCGCGCGAGCTTCGCTCCGCAATTTCCGCCAGCGATCGCACCTCGTCTGCAACCACGGCAAATCCCCGACCTTGATCACCGGCCCGCGCTGCCTCAATCGCGGCGTTGAGCGCCAGAAGATTAGTCCGGTCCGCGATATCGGCCACCGCGGTCGTCGTCGTCCCGATGCTTTCCGCTTGGGACTGCAGCCTGTCGATAACCGCAACAGACTCGATCTGCCGTGAAGCATTAGCGTCGATCGCGGAAATGGAAGCATCGATCTGAGCGGCAGAATCAAAGATTGAGGCCTGTAGCTCTTCCGTGCGTTGCCGCGAGGCTTCGGCCTCCGCGCGAGCCTCAGAGAACCGCGCCGAAAGGTGCGTAGTGGCGGACAGAGATTCATGCGCCGCACCTGCCGCTTCTTCGGCGCCACTGGCGATCTGCTCCAGCGCCCGGCGCAGCTCTTCTACTGCTGCTGCCGCTTCCGCCACGCCGGTCGCGAGCTGTTCTGTCGCAGCACCAATACGCTCGGCCGCCTGCTGCTGTCGCACGCGGGAACGATCCTGCGATCGTCGGCTGACTAATTTGGTATTTGGCTCTGGAACAGCTCCTGTCGGGCTGGCCTTGGAGGGATTTGTCTTAGTGCCCAACTGCGAAGTCTTTACCAGTGCCATGCGTCTCCAACCCCATTATAGTGTGAGCTGAGCCCGCAACGCGAGGAATTGCTCCTGATCTCCAGCTATGGCGCAAAGACGCGAGCAACGCAAACCTTTCAGCTCCGCTAGGTCCAAAATTCGAAATGCTATAAAGGCATTTACGACGACTCAATCCGTAGCGCTGAAAGTCTCGAGGAAGGCGGCCAGTCAATCGCAAAACGGGTAGCAGCTTCTCGTGGCTGTGCAAGATTTCCTGACAGGAGCTGAGGGCGCGGCCGTGACAACATGTCCCTAGTTTCGAGCGCACCTCCTCATGATGCGGTCATGGCCGACCTGATCTACGAGGACCCATCTCATCCCCTCGCCGGCGCGTCCACTTGACAGTACGCTGCAAGCAAGGAAACGATGATCAGGCTCGGAGCGAATTGATTGCTTCTACGATGCGATCGAAGATATAGGGCTTTGTGAAGAAACGCGTTCTTGGCGCTAGGCTAGCCTGAGCCGGCCTCTCCATCCCAGATGCAACGATCATACAGATCTCTGGTCGTTCATCGGCAATGCGCCGCATAAGGCCCAGGCCATCGATCGATCCAGGCATATTAACGTCCGTGAACACCACATCGATATCGTCACGGGTAGACAGGATGTTCAACGCTTCGTCCGCATTGGCAGCCTCCAGCATCGTGAAACCGGCGGCTTCGAGGGCATCTGTGGCATCCATACGGATAAGTCCCTCGTCCTCGACGACGAGAACGGTAGTCCGAAGGGTGTTAGAAATCATAGTGGTTCCTGTTCGCCGATTCCGACGGCGGGCGCCAAGCGATCATCGCGAATAGGGTTCAACATACAGCTGATACAAATGTTCCCCGCCACTATCTATCTTACGGCACGCTCCGGCGCAGAATTTTGCATTTTTAATCCAAACTCGCCGGCGAACATGCGGCCGCAATACAGCATCGCTGACGCACAGCGCTGAATTTTACCTACAAGGATTAGGTCCGCACGCTCGAGTTGGGTCATAGGCGCTAGTAGGTGGGTCCGTTCTTGGCATAGGATATGCTGACGGTCGCGATCTCCGAAGCTCGGAGAGAAACGATCGACGCGTCCCATGGAACAGCGCAGTCAAGGAGTAGGTGGCCAGCATCGTCAAGGGAAGCTGTGAGTCCTCGGACCTCGACAGACGATCCGAATTCCGCGGAAAAGTCCACCTCGATTAGGGAGGTTGGCCCATGTCTTCGCCTTGGATGATGACGATGCGTCCCGAGGTTAAAATGCCGAGATCGCGCAGCATACCTGCAAAGGCTGCCGCCGCAGCCCGAGTGGCCGGATCCTCGAGAACTCCGCCGATCGCGAACGCGTTCCTGGCGTGGAAGACGCGTTCTTCCTCACGGAAGATAAACGCGACCGTACCGATCGAATGGTCCCTCATGAAATTGCGTCCGCGGTCGAGTTTGTAAGTCATTCTCGCCAGCGCTTCGCGTGACCGGAGAGGAATGATTAAATGATCGGTGCCGGCATGGGCGCAGCAGGCGGGAATGGCAGAATCAAGGTCATCATCCTTATAACCGAAAAACTCGAGCGCCTTTTCTAGAACGAGGGCATTTGCACGCGAGCTGCGAGTGCGCGGCGAACGCGGAACGCCCCACCAATTTCCATGGTCTTCGCCTGAAAGGACCTCGATCTCCGCAGCAGCGAGCGAGAGGGGATATCGAGCCGAACCATGGGTATGGGCGAGAACCGCTCCCAGAGCAATGGTTGCATGGCCACAGAACGGGACTTCGACTTCAGGTGAGAAATATCGGACAAGCCACGACCCGGACCCGCCTGGCCGAGGCACGGCCAATACCGTTTCTGAATATCCAACGGCCGAGGCAACAGCCTGCATATCCGCCCGTGAAGGAAGGTTGTCTAATAAAACCACGCCAGCCGAGTTTCTCCCTTCTCGGCTACCACGCGTTCCATGAAGAATGTTGACCTCGACGCGCGCGATCGCGCCATCATTGACGAACTGCTGACGGACAGCCGAGCGAGCAGGCAGATACTGGGAGCGCGGGTCGGCCTCTCTCTTCCAGCTGTGCGTGAGCGCGTCAGAAGACTTGAAAAAGAGGGGTAATCGAAGGTTTCACGATCGAAGTCGGTCCCCGCGGACTCGGCTATACTCTCGAAGCCATCGTCCGCATCGAGCCATTGCCGAGTAAACTCCATATTGTCGAACACGCAATCCAATCAATGCCGGAAGTCATCCACTGTGATGCTGTGACGGGAGACGACTGCTTCGTCGCGCGCATTGTGCTACGAGATATCCAAGACCTAAACCGGGTGCTTAACCCGCTGCATGACAAGCCCTTACAAATACAAGCATAGTCAACGGAACCCCTGTGCAGCGCCGAAGACCGCCGTTCATCGCCGGATAGTGGCCGGCTATCGCGACCGGGATTGGGAGACACGGGCGGGCACCGTCGAGCTGCGTATTCCCAAGCTTCGTACTGCAGCTATATCCCGAGTTTCCTGGAGCCGCGCCGGATGGCGGAGAAGGCTTTGACGGCTGTCATTCAGAAGGCTTACATCCAGGGCGTTTCGACCCGCTCAGTTGACGATCTCAATAAGGCCATGGGCATGTCGGGCATTTCCAAGAGCCAGGTCTCCCAGCTGTGCGAGGAGATCGACGAGAAGGTGAAGGTCTTCTCGACCGGCCCATCGAAGGCGAATGGCCCTGCCTCTGGATTGACGCCACCTATTTGAAGGTCCGGCGTGGTGGGCGCTTCGTCTCTGTTGCAGTCATCATTGCCGTCGGCGTCAACACCGACGGCCGACGCGAAGTGCTCGGCATGGAGATTGGCACGTCCGAGGCCGAGGCGATCTAGACCGAGTTTCTTCGAAAGCTGACAAGGCGGGGTCTGTGTGGCCTCAAGCTCGCCGTCTTAGATGCGCATGAGGGCATCAAGCCGCAGTATCGAAGGTGTGCGCCACCTGGCAGCGCTGCAAGGTGCACTTCATGCGCAATGCTTTGGCCCATGCTGGAAAGAGCGGATCTCCCGCTGCCGCTCTAACCTCCTCGACATCGCTGTTTTCGTCAGGTAGCTCTCTGGGCAGGTTCCTCCGTGAACGACGGAAACCAATAGAGTGCGCGACAGTTCTCCGGGATAGTAGGTGTGTCTAAACAATGTTTGCGGCAGCTCGCAAAGGCGTCTATGCGAGCCGCAGGATTGACCCCCTTGCCTGTGCAAGCAATCTTATCTCTGCCCGCCGCCTTCAGCGGCGGGCTGTATTACCGCACCGGAATTACAGCCTATTTTAGCGACCGACAAACCTGAGGTTCCCTTTGATCAAGGCACGTCCTGCAATACTGCTGCTCTGCGCTGCACTCATTCCGGTGCTTGTGCTCGCGACCGTTATGGCCTGGTTCGTCATCCGCGAGCGACAAGTGGCACTTGTTGACGCGCTACAGGATAGGGCGAGGCTCATTGCTACCGCCGTCCAACGGGACCTTGAAACCCAGATCCAGCTTCTTTCCATAATTGCAGAGTCTCCCAGATTTGATCTTCCCGTTGCTAGATCAAGCTTCGCCGAGACGGCACGCCGGCTTAAGGCAAGAGCACCTCAGTGGGAGCAAATCAGGGTTACTGACGACGACGGAGATGTCGTCCTGTCATACCCTTCATTGTCTGCATCCGCTTCCAGAAAGGTAGTTGACCGAGAGAGCCACGACCGGGTGCTCAAATCGGGTGCCGGGCTGGTCGGAAATGTTGTCGTCGGGTCCGGAGGAAAACCTGCTTTCCCCATACGTGTGCCGATCCAACGCAACGAACAGACGAGAGCCGTATTGTCCGCGGTGATCCGGCCCGAGATGATTGCGTCGATCCTGAAGGAGAGCGGACTGCCGCCGACGTGGTCGGCATGGGTGGTTGATGGCCAGGACAGGCTCGTTGCGGCAACGGTCATTTCTGACCTTGAAGCCAAGCCCGCAACCGACTTTGGTCATGCCATTGAAGGCGAGCGGTTCGAGTTGTTTGACGGATCAAGCGTTCAGACCGCTGCTGCACCTCTTTTAGGTATGCCTTGGCGGGTAAGGATTGGGCTGCCCTCAGTGGACTACATGCGACCGGCCGAACAGGCCGTGCTGCTGCTCGTAGTGGCCAGCGCCCTGATCGTTCTGCTATGCGCGGCGGCAGCCTTCCTAGCTTACCGCGAGTTGCAAGCGCGAACGGCCGGCCGAGAAAGCATGGCGAACTGGCAGCGAATGGATGCACTCGGAAAGCTGACCGGGCAGGCAGCCCATGACTTTAATAATCTCCTGATGGTTTTCCAGTCTGGCGTCGAGGGAATAGAACGACACAGGAATGATGAGGAGCGCGTGACACGGCTCCTCGGCCATATGAGAGAAGGACTGACGAGAGGAAAATCCATTACTCGACGGCTCCTGTCCTTTGCTCGACGATCCAATCAGGGCGCTGAACACACCGAACTTCAAGCTAAATTCCAGGAAATGACGCCACTCCTTAAGCAAGCGCTGAACGACAGCATTGTGTTGGAGACAAACCTGCCAGTCGATCTCTGGGCGATCCATGTCGATCCGGTTGGCCTGGAAATCGCGCTGATCAATCTTCTAACGAACTCCCGTGAGGCGATGCCCGATGGGGGCACCGTAACTGTGACTGCCCGCAACGTCCCAGAGGGATCGGTTGAGGACAAGCGAGTTCATGGCCCGGTCGTCGCAATTACAGTGGTCGATACCGGAAGCGGTATCTCATCTGCCAACCTGGAGCGGATGTTCGAGCCCTTCTTCACCACAAAGTCAAATGGAGGACCGGGTCTCGGCCTGACGCAGGTTCATGGTTTTGCTACAAGCGCTGGAGGTCTCGTCAAGGGTGCAAGTCTGCCGGGCCGCGGAAGCGCGATCACGCTCTTGCTGCCAAAGTCGGATGTCCGAAGCCAGGTTGTCGACAGCTCCTTGCATCCTGATCTTCCAAAATGCATCCTGATTGTGGACGATACACCGGCCTCCCGGGAGTCTACGCGTCTTGCATTAGACGGCCTCATAGCCGAGGTCATAATGGCGTCAAGTGGAGCGGAAGCTCTTCATTGGCTGCAGCGCAAGCCGGAGATAGATGCCATTATCAGCGATATCATGATGCCCGGCATGTCCGGCATCGAGTTGGCGGAAGAAATTGCCCGCCAGAAGCCCGGACTTCCCGTTGTGCTGATGACCGGTTACAGCGACAAGCTGGAAGCTGGAGCAGCTGTGTCGTGGCCAGTCCTCGCCAAGCCGTTCGCATTGAAAGATCTTGCCGCCAGCCTGATTAGCGCGCGATCTTCGGTCCCGGATCTGACGAATGTCGTCCGTCTGGATCAACCGACGAATTTAAGTGCAAGATGATGATCTACTCACCCATCCAGTACCCGCCGGTTGGCGTTGAAAGGTGGCGGGTCGTCCCATATTACAGTAGAACGGACGACATCTGAAGGGAATATCACGTCAAACACTGGGTGGTCGATTAGCGTACCGCAGGTTCGGATCCCGCCAAGGCTCAGTGGATGCGAAGGCAGTAAGCCTCAGCACAACAGCAATGGCGCAGCGATATAGGTCCTCGCGGCTACTACGATCTCAGTGCGTAGGAGTCGAGGTAACCGCATACGATGCAACGAAAAGTCACCACGTCATATAATACTTTGCCTTTGAGGCTCAGGCCAGAAACGAGACTTTTCTCTGGCTTGCCTGCAACCCATGTGCCTGGTGACAAAAGGGCGCCGTCTCCCTTTTCCAGCAAAAAACCCTCTTCCATATCTGAGTTGCATTTGCTGCATTGGTGACACATCACATTGGCCTTCTAACAAATCATACTGTTTTGGCGATGGTTAACGAGCCGACAACCATGTCCGCTGCACTCGGCAGACTTGAAGCTCACAACAATGTCTGCATCCGATAGCTCTCGATTGCCTGGTCGTACAGTGAGATATCACCGCGACTGCGAGCGAACAACTGAGCGCCGACGATGGAGGCGAATACCGCGCGTGCCCTTGCTTCAGATGTTGTCGGGTCCGCTTTGCCGGCGGCAATCAACGCTCGTATCAACCATTCAATATTGACGTCGGCAAAGCGCTGGACCTCGACCTTCACCTGTTGGGGAAGGTCGTCGTATTCGGCCGCCATGAAGCTGCACAGGCACATGCGGTTGCCATTCTCGAGCGCCCACCGGAACGTCTCCGGATAAGCGTTCAGCGCCGACTGGGCATCATCCGCGCCGTCACTCCACATGGTTTCGAGTGCCGCGGCTGCGTCCTCCCAGTATCGCCGCGCCACTGCGGCCGCCATGTCCGCCTTGCTTGGGAAGTGGTGGTAGATGCTTGCCGCCTTGATACCGACCTGCTCGGCGAGATCGCGGTAGTTCAGTCCACCGTAACCGTGCGCCTGCGCGATTGTCTTTGCGGCCGCCAGGATCGCCTCTTTTGAATTCTTCATCATCGTGACACCTCGAACGGGCCAGCTCCCCAAAACTAACAAACGTTAGATAGCTGTTGACAGTCGATTTGTGAAGCCTTAACCAGAACGCTAACAAACGTTAGGTAGGATGTTAACTGTGAGTTCTGAAATCGTATTCTCTAGCGCCGCCGAATTGGCGTCACGCGTTCGTAGCCGGGAACTTTCACCCGTCGAAATCATGAAGGCGCACCTCGATCGCGTCCAAGCATTGGACAGCAAGTTAAATGCGATCGTCACCACCGCAGACAACGCACTGGAAGCTGCTAAGGCAGCGGAACAGGCCGTGATGCGCGGCGACACCTTAGGTCCTCTTCAAGGCGTGCCGTTTACCGCAAAGGACTCCATCGACACAGCGGGCGTCCTCACGCAACGCGGTTCTCCCATTTTCGCGGGCCGCGTTCCGGACATGGATGCGACAAGTGACGCACGCCCTCAAGAAAGCCGGCGCAATTCTTCTGGCGAAGACAAACCTGCCCGAATTCTCCTACTGGACCGAAACCGATAACCTCCTGACAGGGAGAACAAACAATCCATGGGACCTGGCGCTGACGCCCGGCGGGTCGAGCGGCGGGGAATCCGCCGCCATCGCGGCCGGGTTTTCGCCCCTCGGCCTTGGTAGCGACGTCGCGATCTCGCTCCGCGGACCGGCGGCCTTGACGGGCATTGCTGCTTTCAAGGCGACGCACGGTCGTATCCCGATGACTGGCCTATGGCCGCGCGTCCCGCGACGGGGCGAAGAAGACAGTCGGCCCCAGATTTGTTTTTCTCAGCCGGCGTCGGCTGCCTGATCTGGTCAGGCGTCGCATACGGATTCTTTTCTTCTGATGTCGTGTTAACGTGGCAACGTGGCTATCAATCTAACCGCTGTTCGCAGTGAGCGAGATCGTCAACATTTACCACGCAGCGCACGACCGGGGGGAGTACGAAATGGAACAGCTGGCTAATCTGCCCCGCTGGCTCTAATCGTTTTCGGAGTGACGCTGGCCGTAATATTCGCGGTGCAATATCTCGGTCTCACGACAGGCCAGAAGTTCGGTCCCGTCAATAGCCCCGCCTCCGCCCAGGTGGCAGCTGTCATCGTTGATCCAACCGCGCTAACCTGGGCCACAGAGGTCGTAAAAGACCTCACGTCTGAAGTTCAGGAGCTCAAACCGTCGCTTTCGCGAGCTTGTTCTTGAGCTTGCAAGGAGGCGCCAGAGCTTGCAAGGAGGCGATAAAAAACCGCGCCTATTGGGGAGGCGCGGTTGAGATAGCTGTCACTTTCTGGGGGAAAGTGAACGAAGAATGCAGCGATTCGGTTAATGCGAGATTAAAAGCAGGGCGAGGGCTAGAAGCTCATGTCATCGGAAATCACAGAAGGCGCTTCCTCCTGTGCATCTTCAACGCTGGCGCGCTGAAAAGCGGCAGAGGTCACCAACATCTCGGCTTTTGTCGTTTGGGAAACCTGCTCGATCGATTGCTCTAATGAGCTCTTCACGCCGTCACGCTGGTAGATTTCAATAATCCTCGTCAGGTTCAATTCTCACCCGGCTCCTTGAGATAGCCGTGTTCTCTTCGATAGGCATCACCTGCCGGAGTGAGCTTGCAGCGAGGTCGCTCGCTTTGATCCTCAACTTGGACCCACCCGTTAAACATTGCGACATTCACCGATTTTCTACCAGCACCGGGAGGAAGTCGCGCGAAGCCTCGCGTATGAAGGCCGCGCAACAGAACCATTATGCGGGATGAGACGAGAGGCTGCATCGCGGTCGAACTTTCGCTGGTCCTAGGAGTTCCCGCTTTTCTTGGAGACAGAAGGAGCCCACTAAGGGGTGCAAAGCGGGCTCCAAAAAGCTCAGTTGATAGGCCACCAGGACAGGGCCGCACCGGGCAATTATCAGTTGCTCACATATAACGAGCTATGGCGAGTGAATTAAATTGATGTCGAATTCGTGAATTAAAAAATTATTCCAAGTCATTACGTGCTATTGAGGATCGATTGAATAATTTTTCGAATTGGATCCGCTGTTATGAAATCGCTTTTCCCTGGCCTATCGTCGAGACAAATAGCCATTTTCATGATCGAGACCAGCGTAGTAAGCTCTGGCTTATTTGTCGTGCTCGCGCTGATGGTTCAGCTGCTGTACAGCTAAGCGCAAAAGACCAGCCTCCTGTCACGGTAGCGCCGAGAGCTGGTGTCGTTTGGCACTTAAACGTAAGAATGCGGCTGTTTATTTCTTGTTTGGCGTTTAATTTGAGATTCTATAGGCAAGGAATCTCAAATTAAGTGCAACTGCGAAGAGGTCCGTGATTGACGTGCGCAGTCCACGATCTCGTCTATAGCGCTACCGAAGCGAGCTTTGTTCTCGCCCATCAAATGGCTTCGCAGCATGTGAAGCATCTCCGGGCCCGAGCGCTCGACCATGGCTACACCAGCTAAAAGAGCCGGCCTCAAGTGCAGCGGGAAGACCGTACTTGCTCGCGACGGAAGTTCGCTACTTTGCACCCTGAGGACGTTGTCGAGATCGGGAATGATCACGCCGAGCACCCTATAGCTTGATGGTTCGTAGTGGTCGGGCAAAGGCCTTGGGACGCGCCGCATCAGGAGGAGGCGAGCAACTTCGCTTGGCGGCATCCAGTTTTGCATTCCGAGCTCGGCCTCGTTGTCGAGAAGCTGTTCTCCTATAAGAGCACTATTGTGATAGCGACTGAAGGGAGAGCTTCGGGGAACCCCGTCAGCGTTCTGAAGGAGGTTACCACAAAGCGGGCAGGTGATGCGCCAGCCGAGAAAGCGGCTACGAAGAACGGGATGCAACTCGTTAGTAGTCGGACTACAACTGCAACATAATTGCCGGGGCTCGCTGGCAATCAGGCGCCGCGACGACTGCGTGATGTTAGAGAACGTCATGCGCAGCACCGTAGCCGGATCAGCAGAGAACATATAGGCGATGCGGGCAACCTGACTCTCGGTGATGTCTAGATCGGCCGTGCGCAAAGATTGTATCTCGGGAAGGCAATGCTGAAGCATAGCCAATGGAGGGACCGCATAGAAAGCAGCATGCCGAATGATCCACGACGACAGAAGTTCATCGGGGTAGGGCGCCAACCTTACCGGCAATTGCCGTGCGGATAATCCCATCTCATGCGAACGCTGCTTCGGCGTCAAATTCCGGCTCCCATTTCTCAATGGCCTCATCGGTAATCCGCTCTTTTCCGCTTTCGATCGCCTCGATAGCCAGTGAGTTGATTATGTGGAAGATGTTGGCAGTGATGCCCTCGCTGATCTGCAGTATCCGCCGCAATGATTTTGCGGTTAGCACCGATGGGTGACGCAGTGGCGTATTGCGCAGGATCAAGGCGACCAAGATTTCGAATTGCTCATTTGCAACCCAGCGGCTCAGCGTGAACTGTTCGAAGCGGCGCGCCAATTGTACATCGCCGCCAATGGCCTCACGGGCGTCATTGACCCCGAAGCAGACGAGCGAGATCTGAAGGCGGTTGCTTAGAAAGCGCAATGTGTTGAGGACGATGCGTTGCTCGCGATATGTTCCAGCGAGAATGTTATGCACTTCGTCAATCACCAGCACCTGCACGCCGATTGCTTCCATGATGCGCAACGCAGCCTGCTCCATTTGTGCAATATCGGCGCGCGGCCGCTGTGGTGCGCCGAGGAGCGTCAGAAGTTCGGCATAAAACCGTCTCTCACCAGGCCGGCTGGTCATCTCCATTGCGAGAACCGGCGTTTTCAGCCTGCCGGTGAGCGAATTGAAGCTTGGCGGATGCTGCTCACGGAAACGCTTCATGATCATTGTTTTGCCCATTCCACTGTCACCGTATATGGCGATGGAAGGCATTCGCGTCCCGCGTGGATGATCGACCAGGAGGTTGAGGCGATCGAGCACCTGCTTGGCACGCGGATAAACGAGCCAGCGACGTGATCTTATCGCGCGGATGCGCTGTTTGTCTGCTTCACCAAGCAGTACCGCAGCATTCGCAGTTAGGTGAGAGATTTCTGTGTTCATGCAAGCTCATTCCGTGTCCTCGAAGGCAACAGGCTTGCTGGAGTCAATCCCCCGAAGCGAGCCCCAACTGCCATCATCCACTTTCGTTTTCGCGCGGGCAGGACGGCCCCGCCGCGCAGTCGCTGTCGCCTTGACCGCTGCATCCACCAGCTTGCGCTGCTCGATCGCTGTGCCGACGATGGTGCGGGTATTCACCTCTCGTCGCCCCTTCGCCCGAAGCGCTCGGCGCGCCGCCAAGGCTTCGTGCAGTGTTATCGAAGGCAGGGTAAGATCGGCGTAGCGAGCTTCCACGAAGTTGCCCGATTGTCGTCGCACGAAGACACGAGACATGTCCCGAGGATCGTATTTGACGAGCAACCGGCGACTTGCACTCCCGACGTCGGCACTTAGGGCTGGCGACCAATAGCGAAGTCCAAACAGGTGGATCCCGGTTGGTTGCAGCGTGCGCTCCTGCTCGGGCAGGAATGTCAGCCAAAAACGCATGCGATCCTGCGGCAATCGGAGCGGAATTTCACCTTCTTGCTCGCGCCAGACGGCGATCGGCGGGCGGCCCAAAGTGCGGTGGATCGACTGATGGTAGGTACCGACAATGTCGAGGGCGATGTATCGCTCGAGTTCGCGCAAGGTCAGCGCTGAATGCCGCTTCGAATCGTACTCGCCAAGCTCCTCTGCATTGCTGAAGGTCGTGCCGGGTAGTAAGTGGAGTTTTCCCATCTGGGTGCCGATCAACCGTTCGATATGGCCACCGAAGCGCGGTTCGCCCGGTGGTCGCCAGTTGATCGCGATGCCCGCATCCTCGCATCCCCTCTTGAAAGCACGACTCCTGAAGTCGCTACCGTTATCGACATGCAACGTCTCTGGGAGGCCGGCTACGGGCCACGGTTCGATGATCTCGCGCTCTCGTAACCAAGGCGATTTGTCAAAGACGGAGTGTAGTAAGCACAAACTGGTCGAAAGTCGGGAGGGGGCGTCCATCGTGAGGTAGAAACCTGTCACCATCCGACTGCAGACATCCATTGCCAGCGTTAGCCAAGGCCTCCCGATCGGTTGACGCGTCTCCTCGTCGACAACAAAAATATCTGCTTTCGTGTGGTCGACTTGGACGATCTGGAGTGGACGCGAGGCGGTGAGGCCTCTTGGCACGGCCGTTGTCCGCTTCACGATTTCGGATTCGCCGCGTCGTTTGGCGCGTTTGCGAAGGTTGATGTCCTGGATACGAGTTTCGATCGTCCGGCGGTGAGGCGGCTTGAGCCCTGCCGAAATGCAGTTGGTTTGCACATCCCGGACCAATTGAGAAACTCCCGGGCGGTTCTTATTCAAGTAGTATCGGCTGATGCTGGTGCGGATGATTTCCTCTCGCTTGTCGTCGAGCATCCTGCGGCCGTCAGGCCGGCCGGGTTTGCGCTCCACCAGCGACATTACCGTTCCTCCAGCTCGAAATAGCTTGATAAGACGGAATGCAGTTGCGCGACTGACTTTGAGTTCCGCAGCAAGCAGCGCCATGTCCCCTGCTGTTATCTTGCCAGACCGACGCATCAGAAATTCCCGGATGGCTTCCGTTCGCCGTAACGCCTCATCCCAAAGCGCCTCATCAACCTCGTCGGGAAATGGTTCGTTCATTGCAGAAACACCGTCGATTTCGTCGACGCCTGAATCTCATATTAAGTGCCAAAATCCAAGACAAAATCTCAAATTAAGTGCCAAGTCTCGAATTAAGTGCCGGGCTATCTTGTTGAAACAGCTAATTCGGAAGCTTACGATTAAATGCAAAACGACACAGGGCGAAAAGTCGGCGGACAAACCTTTGACGAGGGATGAGCCGAAGGAAACACACAAGACCAGACGCGAGCCGATCAAGGCGTTCCCGCTCGGAATGGTGCTTCGTGCCTGCCCCCAGATCACTGATTATGGGCCCGGCGGGCGCATTGAGCACTGGCGCGAGCTCATGAAGGCGGCCGTAGTCGTGCGCTCGATGCTCGGCGTCAGCCCCTCTGCCTACGAGGAGGCGTGCAACGCCATGGGGCCTGAGAATGCCGCGGTGGCGGTGGCCTGCATTCTGGAGCGATCGAATTTCATAACATCCGCCGGTGGATATCTTCGGGATCTTACCAGGCGCTCTGAGCGAGGGGAGTTTTCGCTTGGGCCGATGCTAATGGCACTTATGAAGGCAAATGATGGCGTACACCGAAAGTTGGCGTGACAGGACTGCGTCGGTGACAGGCAAAACAAGTTTGCTTTGTGGCTGGAGCCCTCAGACTTGTCAGCCGTTTTTTTTTGTGAATTCCTGTTGTGATACAGGTAGTTATCAGCGTTCAACAACGAATTCCGCCAAGGACCTGTAGCATTGTGGAGGTAAGGCACAAACAGCTGGTGGGCTAGCACAGCAAAGGTCATGTCGAGGCCCTATCACCTGATCGTCCGTTGTGCGCCTGGAAGTACCGAAGTCATCGTTACTCACCTATGCCGGTGATGGATTTAAGTTAACCCGGAGCGGCACTTTTTGGATTCCGGAAATCTTACGGCAGATAGTGACGGTTTCGCCCAGAGATTGACAGAGTAAACCGTCTGCGCAAGATTAGTTATCGGTAGATACAGCCTGCTGCTTGCGCCCCTTTGGGGTACGGTGAATGTATCGAGCCACTTATGGCTCCCTTTGCCCGGACGAACGGGTCAGCAACGCAAGCTCCTGACGCTCTCCGTTCGTTTTTGCAAAGGATCATCTCATGCGTGATTTCCGCGATGCCAAAGCTATGGCGAAAACGCTCCGTGAAGCGCTGAACGCCAAATCCCTCGCCCTGACCACCAGCGAAAGCCAGGAGCTTGTTGCTCGAATTCTTGGCTTTCGAGATTGGAACGTGTTGGCCGCACGGATCCAGTCGAATGATACACCCACGACCTCGGTGCAGGCCAATTCGCCTACGTCCACCGAGGAGAAAATTCCCCTCGTCCCCATGCGTGATATGGTCCTGTTCCCGCACATGGTTTCGCGGATTTTCGTGGCGCGCGACAAAACCCGACAGGCCGTGGAACACGCTCTCGCTGGCGACCGGCGCGTTGTCGTGGTCGCCCAGAGAAGTGGCATAGACGATCGTCCGAGCACCGCTGATGCCCTCCACTCGGTTGGCGTCATTGCAAATGTGGTCGATCGCCAGACACAGGTGGACGGAGCGCTCAAGGTTACCGTCTGTGGGCTTCAGCGAACAGGCATCGTCCGCGTCACCGACGGTGAGTTCCTGGCGGCGGAAGTCAAGGTCATTGAAGAGCAGGGCAGGCAATCGAAGGAGGCAGGCGCTCTGTCGAATGCCGTCCTCAATGTGTACCAAACCTACGCCGACGTCGATTTTTCGGCGCTTCCACCAGGATCCAAAGCCCGTTTCAGCATGCCTTCGGTCGGCGATCCGAGCCAGTTGGCCGACACAGTTGCCGCGTTACTATCGACCGGTATCGAGCAGAAGCAGCAACTCTTGGAGACCAGTGACGTGGTGGCTCGATTGAAGAGACTGATCGAGTTGATGAGCGCTGGTCTTCCCAAAGCCGTCGCATAAATCTTCCAAAGCAGGAGATTTTTGCGCTCAGCTTCAGTAGCATGCGGTCCAGTGACACAGACATTGGACCGCGTTCATGTACGATGAAATCATCGCCTGGCGTCGTGATCTGCACGCCAACCCGGAGCTGGGCTACGAGCTTCCTCGTACCGCATCCTTCGTAGCCGACAAGCTGCGGGTCGTTGGCTGCGATCAGGTTACGGAAGGGATTGGCCGGATCGGAGTTGTTGGCGTAATTCACGGCCGGAGTGACCTTTCCGGTAAGGTGATCGGCCTGCGTGCCGATATGGATGCGCTGCCCATTCAGGAAAGTACCGGATTGCCTTACGCCTCCACCGTCGAGGGCCGGATGCATGCTTGCGGACACGATGGGCATACGGCGATGCTGTTGGCTGCTGCAAAAGCCTTGGCGGAAACACGCAACTTCGATGGCACCGCCGTTATGATCTTTCAGCCGGCGGAGGAGGGGCAGGGGGGCGCTAAGGCAATGTGTGATGACGGCCTGATGACGCGCTGGCGTATCGAGCGGGTGTTTGCCCTTCATAATGAACCGGGCCTGGACGTTGGACGTTTCGCCACCCGCACTGGCCCGTTCGGGGCTGCGGTGGCGAGCTTCAAGATAACAGTCGATGGGAAAAGCGCGCATGCTGCTAGCCCTCAGGCCGGCGTTGATGCCCTCCTTCCTGCCGCTAACATCCTTATCGCCCTGCAGACTATCATCACGCGGAACGTCCATCCGCTTAAGACTGGCGTGATCTCCTTCGGATCGTTTCAAGGCGGAAAACCGGGTGGCACCTTCGTCGGATCGAGTGAGCTGCGCGGCTTGGCCCGCTGGTTCGAGCCGGAGGTGCGAGACACCATGGCTCGCCGCATTGTCGATATCTCCGAGGGGATCGCGTCGTCCTACGGAGCAACAGCGACCGTCACCTTCAGAAACCTGTATCCGGTAGTCGTCAATTCTCCAGCGGAAACGGTGCTGGCCGTTGAGGTTGCGCGTTCGATAATGGGAGAGGATGCCGTCGATCCCGACCACTCGCAGCTTATGGGTTCGGAAGACTTTGCGTTCATGCTTGAGCAACGCCCCGGCAATATTGCGCTTCTTGGCAACGGAAGCACGGCCGGGCTGCATGACCCCAACTATGATTTCAACGACGCAGCGATTCCGTATGGCATTAGCTACTGGATGCGTTTGGTCGAAACGGCATTGCCGTTGCACAACTCCTGACATTCCAGCCGGTGTGAAAGCCAAGCTGTCGTGCCGAGCAGAACATTTCACAGTCCCAAGGTATTTCATGCGTCCGATTGTCTTTGCCTTCATTTCCGCTGTCATGATCATCTTCGGGGGTGACGCGATTGCACAGCCATGGAAAAGCGTTGACCCTTCCTCTGCAGGCTGGTCCGTCGAACAGCTGAAAGCGGCGCAGGACTATGTCGCCAGCTTGAAGCCGGCAGCGGTAATGGTGGTGCAGAATGGCAAGGTGATCGCCAGTTGGGGTGAAGTGTCACGCAAAGTGAATGTCGCTTCCGTGCGCAAAAGCCTGCTCAGCGCACTTTACGGCATCGCTGTATCAGAAGGTCGCATCGATCTCGGCAGCACTCTTGCCGAGATCGGCATCGACGACAAACCTCCAGTGCTGACCGGGACTGAAAAACAGGCGACAGTGCGCGATCTGCTCATGGCGCGATCGGGCATTTATCATGCCGCAGCTTACGAAACTGCAGATATCCGCCAGAAGCGACCGGGGCGGGGAAGCCATGCGCCTGGTACGTTCTGGTTCTACAACAATTGGGATTTCAACGCGCTGGGCACGATCTATCGGCAGCAGACCGGCGAGGACATTTTCCGGGGCTTCGCGAACCGCATCGCTGAGCCCATTGGCATGGAAGATTTCAAGGCGCGGGACGGTGGATATGTGACCGAACGCCAGTCGGAGCATCCCGCCTATCCGTTTCGCCTCAGTGCCAGAGATGCAGCCCGCTTTGGCCAACTCTATCTCGATGGAGGGCGCTGGAGCGGCCGGCAGGTCATTTCAGCGGCATGGGTCAAAGCATCCACCACAACATACTCCGGTACCGATCGCGGCAGCATGGGATACGGGTATCTCTGGTGGACGTTGAACCCCGATGTATTCGGTCCCGGTGCGGCGCTCGCCTCCGGTTATGGCGGCCAGGCGATTGCCATCGTGCCGTCAAAGCATCTGGTTGTGGTGCAAACAGTGGACCTGGCCCGGAACGCGAAGGGCGTCAGGACGAGCCATTTCGTCAAGCTGTTGCAGCGGCTCGCTAGCGCAGCGCCGTGACGAACTTTGATGCAAGGGGCCAGAGCAAAGGATCTGTTTAGGAGATGGCGCTTTGTTGGCTGATTAAAGAACCAGACGCGCCGCCCGTCCCATCTTTCGCTCGCTATTGTTATAATAGCCGGAAGCTTGAGCGACTGATTTGTGCATGGATTGCTGCATGGCTTCGGGCAATGGAATGCCGCGGTTGGCAGCTTCGGTGAGGTAGCCGGAACGAAGTCCATGGGCAGAAAACTGTGCGGGGTCGAGTCCGGCTTGTTTGATGCGGGTTTTCAGGATCAGATTGACCGATTGGGGTGTCATCGCCCGCCGATCGAGATTGCCCCACTGGTCGATACGACGGAAAACCGGTCCTGCCTCGATCTTTGCCTCACCCAGCCAATGCTTGAGCGCCGTTACCGGTCGACCGATCAGCACCACATGCTGGTCGTCATCGGCCGATGTGGTCTTGGTACGGCCGAGATGGATCGTCAGGCAGGGGAGGAGAGGGGAGGACTCATCGGCAGGATTGGCACGAACGGGTTCCTCGTCTACCAGATCCTCGACGCGCAGTCCCGCCACTTCGGAACGCCGACGACCACCGGATGCGAAAGCCATCAGCAGAAGCGCCCGGTCACGCAGGTCGACCAGCCTGTCACCGGCGCATACTGCCAGTAACTTTGCGAGAATGTCGCCGGTCACGGCCTTCCTGCTTTTCCTCTGCCGAGGATGATTGCTGGCACGGACCGCAAGGCGGAGGGCACTCTTCAGCGATGGCGCCGAAAACGATCCAGTCAGGCCACGCCAGCGTGTGAGGATCGACCAGCTGGTCAACCGGCGGCGAACGGTCGCCGGCGCATGTGGGCCGCTACTTCTCAGGAGGCCCTTGGCACGCAGTGCGATCGAGACGTCTTCGGGCATGCCATGATCGGGATTGGTTTCGCGTTCGATCGGATTCCACAGATGGTGGGCAACGAATTTCAGGAGCAGGCTTTCAGGCGCCGGCCAGGGGAGGGGAGTGCCGGTCGCAACTGAACACCACGCTTCAAGGTAGGCGAGATCCGAAGCCAGCGCCCGCATGGTGTTTTCGCCCATGCCCTCGCTGGCGAGATGCTTCAAGGTCGCCACATCGTCGTCGGTCAAAAGCTCGGCAAGCTGGTCGCGGCGGTCGAACGGAAGGATGGCGTCCAGAGCATCCAGTTCCCCGGCGCGCTTCAGGACTGACTCGTCAGTTGCGGCCATAGTCGGTGATGTTAGCTTCATCTTGCGTAATCCAGGACCACGTGTTTGCATATATTCCGTAAATCCCGTATATTACGGAACAAAGGAGTTTTGCCATGACATCCACAGTAACCGCTGCGGCGGTGTCGAAAAATTTCGGGGCCTATCAGGATGCCGCTGTCCGTGAGCCGGTGATCATCACCAAAAACGGCCGCCCGCGCACGGTGTTGATAGCTTATGAGGATTATCTCCGGCTGGCGAAACGGGATCGCCGGGTTGAACTCTCGGCAGCCCTTGGGGACGATGAGCTCGCAGCCATTGAAGCTTCGCACATGGAGCCGGGCCTTGATCATCTCAATGTCGAACTGTTGACGGAAAAGCATGCTGCCGACTGAACCAAAGGTCGGCTGGCTCTTCCGATATTCTTATCTCTGGCATTGGCAGCATCTCGAAGGACGGGAGGAGGCAGACAAGGACCGTCCGGTGCTTGTCCTGGCGATTGTCGCCACCCTGGAAGACGGTACGCCCGCTGTGAGAGTCTTGCCTGTGACGCATTCCCCGCCATCCGACCCGCAAGACGCCGTTGAAATCCCGGCTGCCACCAAGCGGCGTCTGGGTCTTGACGACGAACGCTCTTGGATTGTTCTGACGGAAAGCAATCGGTTTGTTTGGCCGGGACCCGACGTCAGGCCGGTCGATAGCGAAACGGGCTACTACGGAGCCTTGCCACCGGCCCTGTTTGATGAGGTCAAGCGCCGGTTTGTCGAGCAGGCGCGTGCGCAACGTCATCGCGCGACGGCCCGAAGCGAATAGTTGCGGTGTGGCGGAGGAAAGTCCTCCCGCCTCTCTGTCGCCAGTCATCTCCATCCCGTTTAGGTCGCCGCGGGTGACGTTTGACCCGACCTTATCCAATCTGGGACGCAAAATCCATCACTATCGATACTTGAACATTATCGATGGTTAAAACGCCGACCATCAATCGTACTATGTGAGGAACTGCAATTTTGAGATAGAGTTTCTGAAAGACTTCGTTTTCCATAAAATCAATGGCTTATGATTTTGGCAGTTTGGAAATTTCGAACATTTTGGAACCGGCGTTTCGCGTCGGCATCGCGCTCACCCGTCTTGACGAGCGCATTGCCCGCTCGCCGGTCGGGCAGGGCTGGATTGCACGCAACCACTTCATCGACGCCTGCGCCTCACCGTGGATCGACGGTGAACTCGTCCATCTCGAAGATCTCGTCCTCCACGACGATGTCCGCGATATTCGCACACCCACCCACGAACTGACAATCGCCCGCGACGTTCTTCGCACCCGCCGGCGCATCGCCGCGCAAACACCGGATTGGGCGCTATCGGCAGAGGGTATCCGGACTTTGCGACAAACGTCGGACATCACGTCGGCCAGCGCAGACGAGGGGAGACGGCGGGCGGCATTCGGCGCGCGGACACGTCGGATCCAGAAGGGGAGGGGGACGATATCGATGACGTCGACAACCTCCCGGGTGTCGACTTCGCTGCCATCGATGCGGTGCTGGCCCGATCGGAGGCTGCGATCGAGAGCGCCAAACGACCCGGCCGCGGCAGCGTTCAGGACAAAAATCCGCTGGTCTATGATCTGGACTGGGACGAGGATGCCCGGCTCGACGAATGGCTCGACGTCCTGCGGCAAACCCAAGACCTGGCGGCGGTGGTGCAGGCGATTTTTGCCCTTGATGCCTGGAACGAGCTTTCCGTCCTGCAGCACGCTCCCTGGCTCGGCCGGCTGTTTGCCGCCTCGATCTTGCGGGAAGCCGGCATCACCACTGGATCCCATCTCGCCGCCATCAATCTCGGCCTCAAAACCATTCCCGTCGATCGGCGCCGTCACCGCGACCGGGAGGCGCGGCTGCTCGCCATCGCCCACGGACTTTTGGCGGCCGCCGAGATCGGCATGAAGGAGCATGACCGTCTATTGCTTGCGCGAACCCTGTTCGAGCGGAAGCTTGAAAGGCGCCGAACATCGTCCAAGCTGCCGGAACTGGTTGAGCTTGTGATGGCGAAGCCATTAGTGTCGGCCGGGATGGTGGCCAAAACGCTCGAGGTGACGCCGCAGGCGGCGCGGCGGATCGTTTTGGAACTCGGACTGCGCGAGATGACGGGGAGGGGGAGGTTTCGGGCATGGGGCGTCTGATGCACCGCAGCGCCATCCTCGAAACAGTCAAGTATCCCCGTTCTAGTCTAGGCCGTAAGCGACGCCAGGGAATAACGTCGCGCCCCTTTGAGCTGCCGGATTTCGCCATCCCTGCCACAGGCTCAATACAGGTGGAATGCGATAGGGTTGACCAGTCGGCGACCGCTAGAACGGGATGTCATCGTCATGTTCCAGTCGAGTTGACACTCGACCCGCTTCGGCGGCGCCCCCAGCCTTCTCTGATCCGGTGGCTTCTTTAATGGAGGGAACCTGATTCTAGGCCCAATATTCTTTGAGTGCGCCCATGAACCTATTGAAATTGTCGGGTGACCAACACACAGGATGGCCGTTGCGCAAAAGGTAATGGATGCCGTTTGCACAATGAAATTTGCTCGTGTCCGACATGGCTATGTAGTTGATGCAGTCCGTGATGGTCTGCTTGTAGGTTGCAGTGAAAAAGGCGTTCGGCACGTTCCACAGCAGCCCCTCCAGAAAGTACGAGGGTGCGACGCCTTCTTCAATTCGGCTTTCCTCGACCATTCGGTTGCGTATGTTTTTAACAACGCGAACAACCCGTTTGTAGCGATTGCCGGTTTCTTGGTGCTTCGTCGTGCAGTTGGCGGAGTGCTGCTTGGGGTAGTTGACGATCTCCACCCCATCAGTCGTCCAGAAGATTATGCCCTCACGGTATCGGGGAGAGCTGACGGATGGGTAGCTCCAATACTCGCGATGCTCCGCACATGCCAACACATCTGCATCACGCCGGTATCCGATGCTTGGAACGAAAATAGCTTTTTTCCCCGCCTTTACGCCGTTTCCAAAGTTCGACTTCAGCCAATGGGTCACCTCGTCTTTAAATTTGGCAAGCGAGTATTCGGAGGGGGAGCGGTTTCGCTCGTAGTTGGCTTTCTCGGTGGCATCCAAGGCAGAAGTGTCTGTGTAAAAAACTGAGGTGAGCCGAATTGCGATATCGACGTCGCTGTCTGCATAAATGTGGTGTCATTGCCGTACGACCCTTGAAGAAACGTATCGAAAAATCGTTGATAGAACGGCGATCGCTTGTCGTTAAGCACTTCATCAATCGTCTTGTAGGTTGCGGCAGACTGCTGAACGCTACCTTGCGCTGACCAAGTATCCAGCTGTGCTTCGCTGACCGCCATTTTCGTATCCGTTACAAGAGGAAATTTTCGAGGATGCTTTCGTACTTCGCGAACGATTCACCGCCGCGTTGTCGCAGAAGATTGAGCTTGTCGAGGTCATGTTCGAACAGGTCAGTGGCCATCTCCGGCTTTTCAAACGTGTCACTCACTCGAACTGTCGGGACATCCTTGAAGAGAATGGCTCGCAGTTGGTCCATCGACTGCGTGTTTATCTCAAGCGTCTTTTGCAGGAGCTGGACGCTCAAAAGGTATTTGGCCCAATACATCTTGCTGAAAAACGATGGCTTGGGGCTGGGATAAATACCGACACCGATGCTCACGACTCGCATGTCGGGCCGCGGTACATTCAACGCGCTTGTTGCATCCGCGATGGCGTAGAGTGTTGGATTGTTGGCGCAGTATCCGCCGTCCACAAGCTTAATGCGGTCTCCGCCGCCAGTAGTAACGGTCTTTGGAGCAAAAAAGGGAAATGCGGAACAGGAGGCTTGCACAGCATCTCCGATTTTCACTCCGAAGCCCGGTGCAAAGCTAGCCTTGCGGCCGTGGGCCTGCTCAATACTTCCTTTAAAGATCATCGGTTTTTCCATTTCCCACTTTGTGGAAACAATACCGAGTCCTGTTTTCACGTCTTCAAATTTTGCATCGCCATATATGGAGGCAGCCAGCTCGGCGAGTTTGGCCGATTTCTCCTCCGCGTTCTTACGTCTCATGATTTCGGGAACGTATTTCTCGTAAAGTTGATGGATTTCATCCACCGGCTTGCCGATCGCGATCATAGACGCAATTATCGCGCCGGTGCTTGTGCCGAATACCAGATCGAATTTTCGTGAAGTGGGCACTTGATGAGGCTCTCGATTTCGGAAAGCACGCCGAGAGTATAAAACCCCTTTGCCCCGCCCCCATCAAGGCTGAGGATGCGATACGGCTTTTTGCTCTCTCCCGTGTCAGTCAAGCGATCCTCTCCCAAGAATACAACCATTACCTGAAAAGGGATGATGCGTCCTCAGGCGAGTGGCATTCTCCACAAGTAACTAGAGACGCTATCCATGCCGCAACCCGCCTCCCCTTTTGCCCGTGTATCGGAGTAGACCTGAACGTCGCGGAAAAAGTGGGGACACCTATGCACCGGGCCTATTACCTGCGACCATCTAATTGGAAACGAATGACGGCTCATGGAAGAGAAGGCGCCGGTTGATTGCGTTATCCGCTCGGTGTCGCGCACCCCAAGAATTCCGGCAACGTCATCCATCTGATGGGCAAGAAAAACCATAGGAAGCGAAATGTGGAAGTCAGCGGGAACTGCCCACCGTTTGAACGGGCAGGGAGTAACCCACATCCTAGCCGCTAACGTTAAAGGCGTAGGGGCCGCACGCCCTCGCCCTGACGGCTGACGGATGGATAACATTCAGGCCGAATCTGTCCGGATCGAGGCACTTATTCAACAGAGATAAGCCAACTGAATATCGCTGCGCTGCGACCCGATAAACGTGCATCTTGCCACTTGCGAACCTTTGCGGGAGAAGTTATATCCCGCTCATTACTTCTCGGCGATAGCCACATCCCACCCGCTGTTCCACCTGATGGTCTCCTGATGGATCCTGGAGTAGTTTCGAGGCACTTAGGTTCCTCTCAGTTGACGACCCTTGCAAGGGTTGCTGGTTGCCGAAGGTATGTAGCAAGGAGGAATGAGGATGAACAAAAAGTCCGAAAACCGTGACCTTGTTGAGAAAGTAGTGAAGGGCATGATGCTGGCTTACAAGCTCGCCATGATTCTGATCGATATTCTCGACAAGGTCGTCAACTATGGTCCTCGCACTCGAAAACTTCGCTTATCAGTACAAGAAGAATGGCAAGCCGGTTTTTGCGCCCAATAAGAAGGGCCGTGAAATCGGGTACAAGGCGAAAGACCTCGTTGAGGCGGCGGTCACATTCGACCCTTTCATCTATCATCTGTCAGAAGGCACTCATATCCGTGCCCTGCACGATCACCGGAAGAACCAGTATTTCTGCCGCGTCGATATCGAGCGCTTCTTCTACAGCATCAGCCGTAACCGAGTTAAGCGCGCCCTCAAGGAAATCAGAATTCACGATGCTGAGCGGTTTGCTCGATGGTCTACCGTGAAAAATCCTTACCCCGGCGGTGGCTATGTGCTGCCATACGGATTTGTACAGTCCCCCATTTTGGCCACGCTTGTTCTTTCGAGTTCGGCGGTGGGCGAATATCTCAGATCGCTTGGCGAGGCCATCACGGCATCCGTTTACATGGACGACGTTTGCCTCTCCAGCAATTCTCTCGAAACCTTGGAAGCGGACTTTGAAGGCCTGAAAACCGCAATGGGCGAGGCCTGACGTGTCTTAGCGGTCTCGCTTAGATAAATCTCCCCACCAACCAATGAACTCGGCGGGGTCAAACGCATAGCGCTTCTGTTGCGGCAACCTATCAGCAACCGTCTCCCTGACGTTCAGCAACGCCCATCCGTCGTGTTCAGGTCGAATAGCTGCTTTCATCCCATCCAGCAGGTGTTGCTCCGATGAAATGAGGAGGAGATGGTCCAGCTCGTGTAGAGGGCAAAACACGGGGGGGCGTTGGTCCTCTTCGATGATTTCCGGCTCCTTCTCGGCAACCATCCGGCGCGCTTCCGCAATCACCGCGTTGCGCAAGTCGCTCGACATGAGCGTCCATGCGTCCAGCGTCAGCACCACGGCCGGTGCGTCTTCGGCAATCACGAAGTCCACCATTTGTCGCCGGACATGCGAGAAGAACCTCCACATCTGGAAAATCGCCTTCGCAATCTGGACATATCCTTCCTGGGCGTCTTCGATGGGATTCTCTGCGTACTGTGCTTCAAATGTTAGCTTGCTGGCCTTGCACTCCATGACGGCTACCACCTGACCGTCCAACTTCAGGATCACATCGGGGGTCTCGACAGAGTTTCCCTTGAATGTGTACTTGACCGGAGGGGAAACCTCGAACGCTGGGCAATGGGCTTTTATCGACTTACGACAATATTCCTCGAAACGGGCGCCGGCGTCGTTTCTGACCTTCGTGCCGCCCTTGATGATATCGTAGTACAGGCCGACCGTCGCTCGGTGTAGCAACAGGGTGGGGAGAGGAGCGATAAATACCGGCTCCACCTCTGTGGTGAATTGCAACATCGGGCGCATTCGCAGGTAGCTCGGCCGATATATTATCGGGAGCCGCTTCCCCGCGGACTTTTCGTAACGGCGCAACAGGTTGAGGGATTCCCTACGCGCATCTAAATTATCTGCGGCGAGTAGGCGCTCTGCCGGACGTACCTTGTCTCGTATGTCGTTGAAGAATCCCAAGTCGTTGACAGCGGTGGTCCACGGCTTCTGAAAGAAGACGGACATATAAAGGAAGGCCACTGTATAGAAATCTACAATCGAGAGGCCATACGTCTCCTCGAAATATCGCCCGCTCAGACCTTGGCTGTAGATGAAAAGGCTGCGGTACGTCTCCGGCACATTGGCCCACCCTCGCTGCCACGCAAAGGTTCGATGAGCGATACGGTGCATCTCCCTTAAGACATTCTCGACCGTCACCCTGTCACCAGCCTCATATTCGTCCGCTGCGCGGAGGAAATTTATAAGGGTCGCGACAGTATTGAACTCTCGAACATTCATCGGTTGCCTCAGCCACGGTGGTGAAACCGACTTGGGCGTGTTCGACATCAGGGTGATCAGCGTTTCGATGTCCCAAGGGAACACGGCGAACGGCGAATCCATACTCGACGTGTGCGCCTGCGGTGGAAAATTGAGGTGCTTTGCGGCCGCTTCCGACCTGTCGTTTTGCAGCGCGTGGACGGCCCACAACATCGTCAGCGTGTCCGCGTCATCTGTATCAAATAGCATCCTGAGTAGGTTCGGGAGCGCAGTTTCCGGATCGATATGCTCTCCCTGATGTTCTCCCCGTGTCATACCTTGGCCTGCTGAATTTGTGACTCTACCAGTCGGTAAAACGGGCGACTTTCGCGATACTTGGCTGGGCGCTCCCCTAACGCGCGTTGGCTTTAATCCAAACGGGCCAGTCTATAAGACCGTGGTCGGCAGTGATTTCCATAGCGTCAGGCGGCACGCGATCGCAGAACAGAATTAGGTTCATGCACTTCCATCGTGCGCTCGGGACGACGAGGCCGTCGAACTCAAGAAAATGCGCGGCTTCGGCAATATCTTGCGACCGTGGGTATTCGTCACTTGCTCGGTCGTAGGACAATTGTCCGTAACGGGACGTATCGAGGCCAAGCGCTCGCAACGCATCAAGATCCACAAGCTGAAGCGCGCGATCAACCGTCACGTCTAGCTCATGCACCCCGTATTCCACTTTCGACGGAAAGACGGGCTGCCCGCGGCCGAGATGGAAGTACATCTCCGCTATCGCTCCATCGCGCTGCTGCGAGGTATAGAGCACATCGAAGGTCCCGTCGTCCCAACGGCCGCCAGCACGCGCGCAATCGACCGGTGATCGTCCCTTACGGACCACCCGCCATACAGTGCCTTCAAACCGGACAGGTATAAGGGCTTCGATCGCGTCGATAAGTGCATTGTCCCGGCTTCTACGCGTGTGAACCATGCTTTACAGGAAAACCTCGTTATCGAGTCGGTCAATAACCTTCAGCACTTCGATAGCACGGTCCTGATGGATAAGGTCAATCGCCCGCTCGCCGTTTAGTTGCGGATGGCGGGCATAAAGCCAGGTCCGGATCTCATCCGATGAATAATAGTCCGTCAGACGGGTCACGACATAGTGTAAATCAGAAAGGATCAGCTCATTGCGTGGCTGAGGTTTGATGTCGCCCGCGCGCCAACGTGAGACGGTTGCTTTCGACACGTCCATGATGTTGGCGATGTCGGTGCCCTTCAGACCACCGGCTTCGCCGATCTCGTTTAGAAATCTGGGTACTGCTCCCTGCATGACAATTATCGCATCTGCTGAATGTTATCGGAATGACCTGAAATACGTGGGCCGGACGCCGTTTTGGCACGCGGAGCACCTTTTCCGCGAGTTTCATGCATCAGTGTCAGAGTGTCGCCAAGCTTCACGACGCGGCCGTGGTGATCCGTCAGCCGTTTCGTCAAGCTCGCAGCTCCCTTCTCGTCGATACCGAACCGGGCCGCGTCCTTGGTGTTCGGCCGGAGGTCCTTGATGGTCCTGGCAATGCGTTCGGTCTCACGCAGCGGTTTTTCCAGGAAGAACTGCTCCCTATTATGATCCGGTACGGGAGTAAACACTTCTACGGCAGCAAATGCCTGCCGGGCCGCGTGTTGGCGCGTGTCGGATAACATATTCGTCACACCATGGGAGCAGCATACGTCCTGGCACCCAAGCGCTCGTTTACCGCCACGAGCATTGGACAAGTATTCCAATTCGTTACGTTTCAGGGATTTTGCCAGCCCTGGAATGGGAATGTAGGTCGTCTTACCGAAGCCGCTTTCCTCGTCTCGCGGTTCAGGCTCTTTATGCCAGGATCGCGCGTCGAACTGATTGCGCTCCATGATGCCGTGCGCAAGTCCGGAAGCGGCGCCGAATGCCAACGCGGCCTGGCCAAGCAAACCGTCAAGATGGTCGATGATGATCGGGCATCCGAGATTATGGATGCCTTGCAGCGACAAAAGGAATTGCCGCGTGGTCTGCGGCTTGGCTTCATGGCCGAGGCCGGAAAGACGCAGCCACAGATTATCGAAGGGCAGGTCGTTCAGTGCGCTTACCACCTCGCTGCGCTGTGACCCGTCGTTGATCGCGACATGCGAATGGATGACCGGGTAATCGATAGCAATATGCTTCCCACCTTCACGATCGAGCGCTGCGCGCAAGGCAAGGCAGGAAGCGCGATCGATCGGTAGCCAATCCGCATGGTCCGGGTCGGCGAGGAAATGGGTTGGGGCAAGCACTGTGTCAATATTGTGCGCCACGGCGAAACGGGCGATCTGGCCTATGACATCCGTCGATGCTTTTGCTGCAAAATGCCGGGGACCGAGCGCCTCGCCCGCAACGGCCCAGGGTGCGTTGCGAACAGCGCCTGCAAAGCGCGCTTTCGCGCTCAGTTCGGCGACCTGCGTATCGAGCACGATCTCCACGCCATCGCGACGAAGATCTGCGATGAAGTCTCGTTGGAAAAGAAGGCGTGATGCCTCGATGACGACCCGTCGAATGGGCAGCCTCCCCGCGGCATAGAGTTCGCCAAACTTCTTATGGGCTTCGCCGACACGGATGAAATGCGCGATCGGGCTTGCTGGATTGCGGAAGGCGATGACGTTGTTTCCGGCCATGGTCATGTTCCAAATCAGTTTCACAAAATGAAAATATGAAACACTAATGATAAAGTCAATGAGATTGTTCTTTGAATGTTCACACAAAGCCGCTTTGACAGCAGGTCTGGCACCAAAAATGTACGGAATGCCTGTAGGGGACGCATTCGGGTCCCGCATATCGGAGCTGTGCCGGCGTCGGTAGGCGGGTGATCGCTCATCGCAGCAAATATGATAGTTCGACAGGACGACGACGGGCTTGCCGCGAAGCCGCAGCTATTGTTATCGCATACCTTTGTTTAGGAACTCGTCCCACGCAGCCCGGATGTTGGTCAATGTGTCCGATGGATCTTCCCCATGGGGCGGTCTGAACCCCGCACTTTTAGCCTGATCCGCGACAGCCCGGAAACGCTGCCATTCCCCCTTCGATTTGAGTGTCTGCAGGATAGGAAGCACTTGGGAAAAAGCAGCACCCCAACGAATAAGCATGTCGAGAGGAACGCGCGCCTCGATATGGCAATTGGAGCGAAGAAATTCCGCGCGGCGGGTGACTGTAAGGTCTTTATCGCCTTGGCGTTGCCGCCGGATGTGCCACGCCAGCATGTCCGCTGCTTGCAACGGCAAGTCCTGCATCTCGTCGCCGTAGCCGATCGGCATGTTGATCAGCCCACGCGAAACCGAGTCCAGGTTCTCGACCATGTAGTCGAAAAAGAGAGCAACGTCCTTGTCCACGCCTTCCTGTACATCAAAGACGAACCTGACCGGTGCGGTGGTACCCTCGCTTGCCAAACAGCGGGCGACGATCGAAACCGCGCCCAAGGTTGCGGCAAAATGAGGCGTGGAAAGGCCGCGTGCCGTCGCCGGGGCTACATGGCTTGCATACTGTGCCCGGCTGATCGACACGTCAAAGGTCCAAGGCGGTCGAAAGCGGTCGAGGACCTCTACGAGAATCTGCAGTTTTTGATCGCGCGCATCTCGGGTCCAGCCAGCGAACTGGCCGCGCAGAGCGTTCGCCTCCGACATCTTCAGATGCGTGATCGTTGGAGCCTTTGCCAGGGCCGCACGCCACGCCGCAGTGAACTGCCTCCATGCCTCATCGCTATTGATCAGTCCTGCGAACACCAGATCACGTTCACCGGTATCGCTGCTTGAGTCATCAAAATACGCTGAAAGGTCCATTGCTCTCCCACTTTGCCAGTATACCAATATGGCGATGACCTTCTACCATATCCCGTCCATTGGATCACGGGCCAGGGCCGAGCAGGCAACTACTTGCGCTTTACAGGGGTGAAGATTGGACACTCCTTGAGGCGCACTCCACTAAGGGAGCAATATTGTGCGCCATTGACAATGCTGCACGTTTTATCAATTTTTCAGATGCTTAGTGCGTTTATATCTCCAGGGCCGCCGGTTCGAATCCCTTCAAGGCGGGTAAGAATGCAGGCGAATTTCGCAATGGTCTTTCACTCTAGCCTAGCTACGAGTTCACCGACCGGGACCGCGATATCGCATCGCTTCTACGAAGGCCGAGAACGCCGGCGAGTTCAACTTGCGGCTGGGATAATACAGGTGGAAACCTTCATAGTCGGGACACCAATCTGCCAAAACCTCCAACAGGCGACCATCCCCAAGATAGGGCGCGGCAGCCTCCTGCGAAATCCAGCATAAGCCGAGCCCGTCAAGCGCACCGTTCAGTGCATCGCCGGCCGTATTGAAAGCTGCTTGGCCCACAACACGCAAACTGAGATCACGGCCCTCCGGAGAGCGGAATTCCCAGGGCAGAAAGCCTCCGGATCCAGCGAGGCGGATATTGATGCAGTTTTGCCCACGAAGCTCATTGGGTGTTTTGGGTATCGAGTGCTTGGCAAAGTAGGCCGGCGAACCCACCACGCTGAACCGCCAATCTGGCCCGATCCGCGTTGCGATCATATCCTTCTCCAAGGCCTCGCCGATCCGGACACCGGCGTCGAAGCGTTCGGCGACTATATCGACTAACTCATAGCTCATATCCAGCTCGACCTTGATATCTGGGTATCGTTGCAGAAAGGCCCCTAAACGCGGGCGGAATACGGTCTCGATCACCACGTCGGTGCAGGTAATACGGAGAGCGCCGACCGGTTTGTCGCGAAACGCGCCAATCTCATCAATCTCCGCCGCGATCTGATCGAACAGGGGCGCGATTTGCCGCTGCAGCCGTTCGCCGGCTTCGGTCGGCGCGACATTACGGGTTGTGCGCGATAGCAACCGCAAGCCGAGGCGCTCTTCGAGCCCTTTGATCGTATGGCTGAGCGCGGACGGCGTGACCCCCATGCCGGCCGCTGCTCGGGTAAAGCTGCGCTCCCTGGCAACGGCGAGGAAGGCGGTGAGTTCATTGATTTGGTCACGGGGCATTGCTGAGCTTATTTCATCGAGGTTGTTCGTCTGCTGATCCTAATCACAAGATGGAATGCGTGCTAGGTTTCCAGAAGTTGATAAAAGGATGCCAGGTCATGTCGCGGATCGTTGTTATCGGAGGTAGTGGTCATGTGGGAAGCTACCTACTTCCCAGGCTCGTGGAGCTCGGCCATAACGTGGTCAACGTCAGCCGTGGGACGGCCAAGCCATATCGACCGCACTACGCGTTTGACCTGGTCGAGAACGTCACGCTGGATCGAGAAGCGGAAGAGAAGGCCGGCAAATTTGGCGCCAAGATCTCCGCGTTGAACCCCGACGTCGTCGTAGACATGATCTCGTTCGACCTTGCCAGTACCAAGCAGATCGTCGAGGCACTGCGTGGAAAGGTTGAGCATTACCTGTTCTGTAGCTCGATCTGGGTCTACGGAGGTCACACAGCCGTCCCGTCGCTGGAGACGGATCCGACTTCGCCGATCGATGAATACGGTCGTGGCAAAGCTGAATCTGAAGCCTGGCTTACGCACGAAGCCCGTCTGAATGGCTTTCCCGCTACATGCTTCCGCCCGGGTCATATTGTTGGCGAGGGCTGGGTACCGACCAGCCCACAGGGCAACTCCAACCCCGAGGTGTACTCACTGATCGCGCGCGGCGGCGAGCTGGCGCTGCCCAATCTCGGCCTTGAGACGTTGCACCACGTGCATGCGGACGACGTCGCCCAGTGGATCATCTGCGCGATCGAAAACAGGACCGCATCCGTCGGCGAGATTTTCAACACGGTATCGGATCAAGCCATCACGATGCGAGGATATGCCGAAGCCTTGTATCGCTGGTTCGGCCATGAACCGCGCCTTGCATTCAAGCCGTTTTCCGAATGGCTGCTCGATCTCGGTGAGTTCGCGGAAAACTCTCGGGGCCATGTCGTGCGCAGTTCCTCGCATTCGATCGAAAAAAGCCGTCATCGGCTGGGGTATAATCCGCGCTACACGAGCCTTGAGGCGATCTATCAGTCCGTCCAGTCGCTCATCGAGCTTGGAAAAGTGACGACGCTGGAAAAGAAAGCGCCAGCTTGAAATTCCGAAGAGGGTCAAGTCAGTCGGCCCTCTTTATGCGGGCCAACGGTTCACATCCTTTTCAAGGCCAAGAAAGTCGGGCGCGGCCTTGTTTGCGATGGGTGGCAAGTGTCTGCCGTGCCTCGCGCCTCTACCCGAACTGCAGTAACTTGTGAGCAACGCACGATCAACCTGTTTCTTCCGCCGGACGCGTGGGCCGCATACTGTCAACGCCGCGCGCCCGGTCGATCCACCGCATGACCGGCGTGACCGTGACACCATGCATGACGACTGAAAGTAGGATAACGATGAAAATCGTCGCCCAGATCGTCGGCATACCGGTGAACGATGCGGCACCTGTCGCAAAGCCCAGATAGTAGATCGAGGGACGCCGACACTCTACAAGGCTCATCCAACCCGCCAGCGGCCGGACGACGGCGGGGACCAGCGCTGCGACTGTGACAATGCGCCAGTCCGCCTCCGCGAACAGACCGCCATCTGCGATTACTGCCGAAGCAAACCAGCACCACCATCGTCAGCAACCGCTCGATTTGCTCTCCGAAGTCGTGAAGCTGGTGATGGAACGCGCTCTCGCGCTCGACGCTACGCAACGTCAGTGCGGTGACGAAGACCGCGACGAAGCCGTAGCCATGGATGAGCTCGGTCGCACCATAGGAAAGGGAGGTGAAACCCAGCGCGGCCAGGCCATCGCCCGTCATACGATCTCCTCCGAAGAAGCAGAGCAGGCCGCTTCCTTCCCGAACGAGCGTTGGGCCGACAGCGCCTCGCATCGCGGGAAGGCCCTTATGGCAGCATGTGGGCAGACGGCTCCAGTGGCTCAAAGATCCAGATCGAGGAACCGTCGAATGATTGGCCGGCGGCAGGAACCCTAGCAGGCGGTCTGCCGCAGTGCCGGTCACGCGTGAGCGGCAGCTTTTCGTCCGGCTCTTACAACAGCATCGATGGTAATGTCGAACTTCTTGTAAACATCGTCGATCTTGCCCGACGCACCGAACTCGTGCATCCCGACGAACTCGCCGTCCAGGCCAAGATACCGGTCCCAAGAATCGCGCACCGCCGCTTCTACCGCCACACGAGCTCTTGTCTTACCGATGACCTCGCGCTGATAACTCGGATCCTGCCGCCCGAACAGCAGACGGCATGGCATCGACACGACTGCCGTGCGAATACCGTCTTTCTGCAGGACATCTCGGGCCTGGACGGCGAGATGCAGTTCGGAACCCGTCGCAAAGATCGTCAGCTGCCTATCTCCGCCTTCCGCCTCTAGGAGAACGTAGGCACCCTTGGCGGACAGGTTCTCCGAAGACCTTTCTCGCCGTAGCGTCGGCATGGGCTGGCGCGACAGGGCGATCAGCGCTGCCTCACGCGGGGTATCCAGAATAGCTTCCCAGCACTCTGCCGTCTCGATCGGATCACCCGGTCGATAGACGGCGAGCCTCGGGATCGCGCGCAATGCACTGAGATGCTCGATGGGCTGATGGGTCGGGCCATCTTCACCGAGCCCGATGGAATCATGGGTCATGACGAAGATAGAGCGAACCTCCATCATCGCTGCAAGCCGGATCGATGGGCGGCAGTAGTCGGAAAACGTAAGGAATGTGCCACCATAAGGGATGATACCGCCATGCAGCGCCAAACCATTCATGGCCGCCGCCATTCCATGTTCGCGCACGCCATAATGAATGTAGGACCCACCAAAATCATCAGGGGTGATCTCGACCTGATTTTTCGCCTTGGTGTTGTTCGACGGGGTGAGGTCAGCGGAGCCGCCGAGCAATTCGGGAATGGCGTCATAAAGGTGGTTGAGGACGATACCGCTTGCCTGACGGGTCGCCAGTTCCTTGTCGGATGAGAGGAGTTCGGCTTTCGCTGCATCGATGGCCGCGCGCCAATCCGGCGGCAGATCACCCTTCATGCGCCGCACGAAATCGCGATTTCCGCTGTCCTCGACCGTTTTCGCCCAGTCGGCGCGAGCCGCACGGCCTTTCCTGCCGATCGCGCGCCAGGCGTCCAGCAGGTCCGCCGGAATCTCGAAGGGCGGCGACGGCCAGCCGAGAATTTCACGAGCGCCGGCGATCTCGTCTTCGCCTGGCGCGTCGCTATGGGCCTTTTGCGTGCCCGCCTTGGTCGGGAAGCCAAACCCGATCACTGTCTTGCAGGCAATCAGGGACGGGCGGTCCTTTACCTTTTGAGCTTCCACAATTGCGGCTCGGATGGCGTCGGTATCATGACCGTCGATTTCTTGAACGTGCCATCGGGCGGCCTCGAAGCGGGCCGGCTGGTTGTCGGATTCCGCAAGGCTCGTCGCACCATCGATGGAAATCGAATTGTCGTCCCAGAACGCGATCAGCTTGCCGAGTTTCAGGTGACCTGCAAGCGAAATGGCCTCATGGCTGATCCCCTCCATCAGGCAGCCATCACCGAGGAACACATAAGTATGGTGATCGACCAGATCATCACCGAACGAGCTATTCAGGATGCGTTCGCCCAGGGCCAGACCGACCGAGTTCGCGAGCCCCTGGCCGAGCGGACCGGTGGTTGTCTCGATCCCTGTTGCATGGTGATATTCCGGATGACCGGCAGTGCGACTGTCGATCTGCCTGAAGCGTTTGATCTCTTCGATCGTCATATCCTCGTATCCGGTCAGATAGAGCAGGCTGTAGAGCAACATCGATCCGTGACCATTGGAGATCAAGAACCTATCCCGATCAAACCAGTGAGGGTCGGCTGCATCGAATTTGAGGAATTCGGAAAACAGCACGGTTGCGATATCGGCCATTCCCATCGGCATGCCGGGGTGGCCGCTCTTGGCCGCCTGGACGGCATCCATTGACAGGAAGCGGATACAATCGGCCATATCGCGCAGATGCTGATCTTTTGGCGCTGGTACGGTCTTACGGTCTCGATTGGCGATATCGGACATAATTACTCCTTTTGCCTGCCTGCGCCTGCAATCCTGGAACGATCCATATCGCAAGCATTGCTAGTGCTCTGGTGTCTGGATGATGCGAGGTGTTGAACGAAGCGGCGGAGCGCGAGTAACGGGTCGGCCTCGAATTATGTTCCAGAGCTCTCAGCACCGCTCTTCCACGATTTCGCACGTTGCCGCACCGCTAGCCACCGGTCCCGTTCGAGGATGGCATCGGGCAGAGCTCGGTGGGCTGGGGTTTCAGATTCGGTCTCTCGAATGACGTCTTTCACCAGCATGCCGACGTCCGCGTCAGAAATATCAGCGCGAATCGACTTCGCCACCTCCTTCGTGGCGTCGTCCGTCTTGCGTAGTCGCAAAATGTGGCGCGGCTGCCCGCCGGCTCGCAACAGGGTGCTCAACCATTTCCCATCCCAGGACGGTGCGCTGGCAAAGAGATCCGCGTTTACCAGCGTCGCCATCATCTCCTCGACGATGGTGAATATGTCGATACCTTCTCGCTCCAGCTGCGCCCGCGAGATGCCATGGATCGCTTCCGCCTTTTCCGACCAGTCCGTCCATCCGCGCTTTGGTTTGATCAGATAGCTTTTCGCGGTCCCGTCCTCGAATACCCAGGCGATCTCTATCGGGTAGCTGTGCTTGCTGAGGGAGGAAGCCTCAAAGTCGAGGAAAACGAATATGGGCCGACCGATGAAGATTGAACGTCCTCATGGATATAGAACCGATAACGCAGTTGTCAGCGCCAACACCCTGCTGACGTGGAACGAACTCGCCGTATGGTCTGTTTCGCCGGGATCAACCGGGAATCGCCATGATCACCTTGCCAATCTCGAGCCTGTCCCCCGTCCTGTGCCTGTTGACGTCTCTTGCGATCCTCCCCTTCGCTGGTATCTGCGAGGCGTCCATGGACGCTCATCGGACTAGCGCCACCGGCGGCGGCATCTCGACCTCAATCGCCCAGAACGGACAAGCGGGGTGTGCGGTCGCTGCAGAAGCCAACGTGCGCCGAGCCGAGCGGCCCAGTCGGCTTGTCATCTTCTTCCATGGTATCAGAAGCCGCGGCTCAGTGATGGCGGCAATCGGCAATTCGTGGGCTTCGGTGTTGCCGGACACGGCGTTCGTTTCGCCAGACGCGCCGTTCGAAAATAGCTCTCGAGGTCGGGAGTGGTTTGTTGTTGACGACCAGGTCATGCGACCCGATCGCGTCGAAGCGGCTCGACGCGCGTTTGACGATCTGGTTTCCGGCATATTGAAGGAGCAGGGGTTCGCGAATGACCTGAAGAACGTTGCGTTCGTTGGTGTCTCTCAGGGAGCGATCGTGGCTTTGGACGCGGTGACAACGGGTCGATGGAAGGTAGGCGCTCTGGTCAGCTTTGCGGGTCTTCTGCCATTACCGCCGACATCCGCTTCGCGAGACACGCCCATCATGCTCATGCACGGAGGTGCCGACACCAGGATCCCATCTGCGGCGTCAGTTGCAGCACAATCTCAGCTGAAAGCCGCAGGATATGACGTCACCTATAAGCTATTTCCCACTGTCGGCCATACGATCTCATCCGAAGAGGCAGAGCAGGCCGCGACCTTCCTGAAGGAGCGGTGGGCTCTCGACAGGAGTACCGATTAAAAGGAACCGAACCGACATCAGGCTGGTTCTGACGCCATAGAACGGAGATTATCATGGCACTCAAGGCAGTCGCTCTCAATGGCACATTGAAATCATCGAAGGGCGAGGCGTCTTCGACCGATCGCATGCTGAAGCTGATTTCTGACGGTATGACGCAGCATGGCGTCGAAACCAAACTTTATCGGCTTGCCGACCACAACATCCTTCCGGGTGTCACGTCAGACGAAGGTGAGGGCGACGACTGGCCCGCAATCCGACAATCGATCCTCGAGGCTGATATCCTTATCGTGGGAACCCCGATCTGGATGGGACAGACGTCGTCGGTAACCAAACGGGCGCTGGAGCGCATGGACGCGTTCCTCGAAGAGACGGACGAGCAAGGTCGAATGGTGTCCTACGGTCGCGTCGCAGCGGTCGCTGTTGTCGGCAACGAGGATGGTGCACACAACGTTTCTGCTGACGTCTACCAGGCTTTGAACGATGTCGGCTTCACGATTCCCGCCAATGCCGTGGCCTACTGGGTTGGAGAAGCGATGGGCAGCACCAATTTCGTCGATCTGCCAAATGTCCCGGACGTCGTGACGAAGGCCGTCGACATGCTCGTTCGCAACACGGTACACCTCGCAGGTCTTCTCAAGGCGTCGCAATATCCAGGCGAGAAGGCCTAACAATATGAAACATATCCAACCGCGCCTCGTGGGCCTCAACCACATCGCTCTGGAAGTTGCCGATATCGAAGAAGCCCTGCGTTTCTACGGGAGCATTTAAGCGCCGTCCGCGACTCGCTATGAAAGCTGGCGCGAAGATGTTGGAAGGTGAATTTCTCGATTTTCTCGATCCGTGGGGAAATCGTATCGAAGTCGTCGAATACGCCGATCTCCAATTCACCAAAACGCCGGGTGTTCTTCGGGCTATGGGACTTCATCTTGCCAAGACGGAAAAGGCGAGGCAGGAGCTTCACGAAAAGGGGATGGGCTGAGCCTCATTCCTGTCCCGTCTTGATCGGCACTTTCTCGAAAGTCACCTCGACGGTTTTGGCATAGCGCTTCCCATTCACCTCATCATGGCGCATGAATGTCGGCGGCTTGATCGTGACGTCGAGCCGATACTCACCGTCGCCCGGAACCTTGATGTTGGTCCCATAGTGGTAAAGGCCTGGATGCCAGACGAACGGGACTTCAAACGGGCCGACCGCCTTGCCCTCCTTCGGCGTCAGCGTCGCCATGATCTCAAGATACGGGATGAAGCGCTGATCCCCGGCATCGCTGACCGAAATCTCCAGATGGCAGTTCTCGTTCGTCGGCGCGTCCCATTCGAGCTTGCCTTCGCCCTTCAGCATATACATGCCTTCCGCGCGCTCCTGGGCATAGGCAACGATGTAGTCGCCAGCGCGCTTCATCCCGCCGCTGTCTGCCACTTCCTCTGCCATATACTTGAGGGACGCGTGGTAAGCCGCGCCTTCTTTTTTGGCCATCGCGATCTGATGGCGGTCGGCCTCGTCACTTGGTTTTTCAGGCGGCTTGCGGGCGGATGTCGTCATTTGTCTTTTCCGATCTTATGGAAGATGAACCCCGTGTTTGGGGCGGACGGATGGGAGTGACCCGCCGCCCGGTCAGCGGCGGGTTTGACCAAGTTCAACCAAGAAACTCGATAAGATCCTTGTTGAGACGATCCGGCGCGGTCGCGAAGAGGCCATGCGGCTCACCATCATATTCGAATAACTTGGCACCGCTGATCCCGGCCGCCGCGGCACGGCCTGCCGGATCGATCGGAACGGTTTTATCGGACGTCCCGTGAATGACCAGCGTGGGGATGGTGAAGGCCTTGAGATCGGGCCTGAAATCGGTCCTGCCGAACGCGTCGATGCAGTCGATGGTCGCTTTGGGGCTCGCCATGACGCCGAGAACGAACGACCAGTCGAGAACGCCCTGGCTGACAGGCTTGCTGACCAGTCCCACCCCATAGAACGTCTTGGCGAAGCTTTGCAGAAACGCGAAGCGATCCTCGCGCACCTGTTTCTTCATGTCGGCGAACACGCTGTAATCCACGCCGTCCGGATTGGAGTCGTCCTTGAGCAGATAGGGGACGACAGACGATACGAGAACCGCCTTCGATACACGCGATGCACCGTGGCGCGAAAGGTAGCGGGCGATTTCGCCACCGCCCATCGAGAAGCCGACGAGGTGCGCCTTCTCGATATCCAGGCCTTCCAGCACGGCACCCAGATCGTTGGCGAAGACATCGTAATTGTAACCCTCCGCCGGGTGGCCGGATTGGCCAAAACCGCGGCGATCGTACGTGATAACGCGATAACCCGCTTCGAGAAGCGCCAGCGTTTGGTACTCGAACATGTCTCCCGTCAGCGGCCACCCATGGATCAGCACCACCGGGTGCCCCGATCCGACATCTTTCACATGAAGTTGGGTTCCGTCTTTTGCCTCGATAAATGCCATAAGTGTCTCCTCGTTTTCTCAGACTGACGAAACGGAGGCGATCAAACATTCGTTCCTTCGAAACCGGAACCGCAGCCCGCAGCGTGAGTTTTGATCGGCGACATCATTCGGGAGGAAGCAGTATGTCCGATCAAGACAAGATACGTGAAGATGCCTACGCACGGTGGGAAGCGGAAGGGCGCCCCGAGGGGCAACACGAACGCCATTGGAACGAGGCCAAGGACGCCCATGAGCGGTCCCCTGGTAAGCCCCGGACATGGTCGGCCGATCACGGTGGTGGTGTCGGACCAGATAGCTCTGAGCCACACAAGAGCGAAGGCCTACGGCCGGCGGACCTCAATACCGAAAATGACCAGGGCGCAGGTTAAGTACGCTCGGCGCTGCGAATGCTGCGGCTTCGGGGCGCTTCAAGCTGGTAAAGGGCTTAGAAGGCAAGACGAACCCGCGTCGGAATTGATGGCGAGGAAATCCACCGGCGGAACAATCGCTACCAGCGATGGGTTACCCTTGCTCCAAGAACAACAGAAGGAGGAAACGACATGAACCATGCCAATCATGTAAAACTCGCCCCGACCGAGCTCACCCCCGCCATTCTCGAGGGCGCGACAATCTATGGAGCCGACGATCATAAGGTCGGCAAGCTCGACCATATTCACGGAGCCGGCACTAGCGGCCGCGCCGTCATCGACGTCGGTGGGTTTCTCGGGATCGGCGCCAAGCCCGTCGCCGTGCCGCTGGTTGATCTCCAGTTCATGCGCGACGAGGATGGTGACGTCCACGCGCTGACGACATGGACCAAGGACCAGCTCAAGGACATGCCCGAACACAAGGATTGATAAAGTTCAGTCCCAAAACGCTAGCCCGGCTGTCACGCCGGGCTCTTATCATGCCGTACATGCATCACGACGGCGAGTTCCACTCACGACCGATCCGACGACCGCCTACCCCAAGCCGCCGTTCGAAAAGCAGACGCAACCCGTTTCCCGGCCTTGGTGGCGCCATGAACCCGAAACCGTCCAACGCCTTAAACTCAACCACAGACCGAGCCGGAAACTCTATTCTTCCACAGCTCGAAAAGTCTCAAATCATTCGACGACGGACATAATAGTTCCAAAGCCTGCTGGCATTCGAGATCGTCGTCGTGCGGGTTGTCATTCGGCGGTGGTATCAGCGGCACGATAAGTGTCCTCCCGCATCCGATAATGGCGGGTCAGCGCTTCGGCTGCTTGCCAAAGTCCTTGCGCAACTCGTCCTTGGCGCGATTGAGCGTCGCCAGGCGTGATCGAGACAGTTGCTTGCCAGCGCGATTGATGTAAAAGGTGAGCATCGACATCGCAGACTGGAAAGGGCTGGCCTTGCGTCGCGGGCTCTCTTCCGCTGAGTGCTTCAGCGAATCCGCGATCTTCTTGGCGCTACGCTGCTTAAAGACCCCGCCTTCGAGATCCATCGCATCGCTATTGTCGGTCACGTCCTGCGACCATTTCTGCTTGGTTTTCTTTTTCGGCATCGGATCCTCCGCATATGAAGCGGCGCCACGGGTCCGGCGCCGTGTTAGGGGTCAATGATGGGCGTGGTGCTCATTGCGTTTGCGCGTGGCAGCGGCCTTTTTGGCCGAAGCGGAACGCTCTTCCTTGGTCCGTGATGCAGCAGCCGCACCACCCTTACGCCCGCCTTTTTCCGAGGAGGCATGGTTTTCGGCATGGCCACGGCCAGAGCCGGATTTCTTGCCACCACCGCTCTCCTTGTTGACGGTTGCCCATGCGCGGCGCTCGGCTTCCTTCTCGGAAACGCCACGGTCTTCGTAGCCTTCCTCGATGTGCTCAGCCTTGCGTTTCTGTTTGTCGGTATAGGCGGATTTGTCACCTTGAGGCATGGAACATCTCCTTAGCTGATGTGAAGAAATGAAAACTACGGTTTCGCGGCAAAGTTCCGAGGATCCTCCACGGCGTCGGCGCAGTCGGCGTTCACCCGCCTTGTGTTTTGGCCAGCCCCTGTTTGCGAGCGGAACCAACGCGGCCGGGCGAGGGTTTGTTGGCACATACCCTGACCATGACATCGAAAGGCAACGTCCATGGCACAGACCGTCGGTGATTTCATCGTTTCCCGTCTTCACTCTCGGGGTGTCAGGCGCATGTTCGGGTACCCTGGCGACGGTATCAACGGTGTCTTCGGAGCGTTGAACCGGGCAGAAGGCAAGATCGAATTCATCCAGGCGCGCCACGAGGAAATGGCTGCCTTCATGGCCTCTGCCTACGCAAAGTTTTCCGGCGAGCTCGGCGTCTGTATCGCAACCTCAGGCCCGGGGGCGGCACATCTCGTCACTGGCATGTATGATGCCCGTGCCGACCATCAGCCGCTTCTGGCGATCGTCGGTCAACAGGCCCGCGGCGCGCTTGGCGGTCACTATCAGCAGGAAGTCGATCTGGCCGCCTTGTTCAAGGATGTCGCTGGTGACTTTGTCCATCAGGCCTCCACACCGGCGCAAGTTCGTCATCTGATAGACCGCGCCGTTCGCATCGCAGTGTCGAACCGAACCGTGACCGCCTTGATCCTGCCCAACGACTTGCAGGAGATGGCCTACGAGGAACCAGAGCGCGTTCACGGGACGGTCCATTCCGGCTTTGGCTATCGAGCCCCGAAGATCGTACCCTATCAGGAAGACCTACAGGCTGCGGCCGATATCCTCAACGCGGGCGAAAAAGTTGCCATCCTGGTCGGCGCCGGCGCTCTTGGCGCAACCGAAGAAGTGATCGCCGTCGCCAATCGGCTCGGGGCAGGGGTTGCCAAGGCGTTGCTCGGCAAGGCCGTACTTCCCGACGAACTTCACTGGGTCACCGGGTCGATCGGCCTTCTTGGGACCCAACCCTCCTGGGACCTCATGCGTGATTGCGATACGCTTTTGATGATTGGGTCCGGCTTTCCCTATGCGGAGTTTTTACCGGAGGAAGGGCAGGTGAAGGCTGTCCAGATCGATATCAAGGCCGGAATGTTGTCGCTCCGATATCCGATGGACGTCAATCTCGTCGGAGATGCGGCGGAAACGCTAAAGGCGTTATTGCCGCTGATCGAACAAAAAGACGGCAAATGGCGCCACGCTGTTGAAACGAACGTTTCGGCCTGGTGGAAGCTCTTGGACAAGCGCGCCCATGCCGAAGCCAATCCCGTCAATCCGCAGCTGGTGGCATGGGAGCTATCCTCAAGGCTACCGGACAACGTCATCTTGACGAGCGATTCCGGCTCCTGCGCGAACTGGTATGCCCGCGATATCAAGATCAGGGCCGGGATGATGGCGTCGCTTTCGGGGGGGCTGGCATCGATGGGCGCGGCCGTTCCTTACGCCATCGCCGCCAAATATGCCCATCCGGACCGCCCGGTGATCGGCCTCGTCGGCGACGGCGCCATGCAGATGAACAATATGGCCGAACTGATCACGGTCGCCAAGTACTGGCGAGACTGGGCCGACCACCGCTTCATCATCTGCGTCTTCAATAACGAGGATCTCAACCAGGTGACCTGGGAGCAGCGGGTGATGGAAGGCGATCCGAAGTTCGAGGCCTCGCAAAACATTCCTGATGTTCCTTACCATCGGTTTGCAGAGCTCATCGGCCTCAAGGGCTTGTTTGTCGATCGCCCGGAAGATTTGGGGCCGGCTTGGGACGAGGCGCTTGCGTCGGATCGCCCTGTTCTCCTTGAGGTCAAAACCGACCCTGAAGTCCCCCCGATGCCACCGCATCTCACGTTTGATCAGGTCAAAAAACTCACGACCACGCTGATAAAGGGTGATCCAAACCAGGAAGGCGTCATCCGCGGCACGGTGCGGCAGGTTTTGAGTTCAGTCCTGCCAGGCAAGCACGAATAGCCGCGCATTACGGCGAAAGGGGTCGGAGGGGTTTAGTGCGGTAGCGGCCGACGTCAGAATTGGCGCGCGTTGTGTCTGCAGTTAAACTGCCAGGTCCGTCTGATAGCTGTAGCCGAGGCTATTCGGCGGCCTGGCGGAGCGCAGACCGCTCCGCAGGTTCGACCGGCCCAATGATCTCGAATTCGGAGGGCATAGCATGCTGGTCGGTACCGAGCAGTGCAAGCGTCCAGTAATCGGGGTCCCTTCCAAAGACGGTCGAAACCTGGACCACGGTCGTCTGTCCCTCGAAATATCGAGACGACTTCGCCCAGTAGAAACCATCCGGGACCAAACGCGCTGCAACCATGGTACCTACTCCCTTGTAATTCGTGAACGATAGCAGAAATCTCCAAAGTGAGAACGGCCTCCCCTGTGGACGGCGCCGGGCTTCAGAACCTTTCTTGCGTTTCCTCCTCAGACATGCCCCGTCCGCCGTCGGCCCAGCCCAATCTGCTATCGACTCCGTAATGTCCCTTTGGCCGGAGCCATTCAGGATGATCGAGCGAACAACACTGTCACCCGTATCAACTCGTCATCGTCGTACTGAAGATAAGAGGTGTTCGACACAGATCGCAAAAGCCACGCGTTGCCATCGGGGAAGAGCGATATGACCGAAACCCACCTTTTGTCCATCGGTGCGGCGACCATGGCTTATACAGCCGCTGCCCACCCGACTGCCGCGTTATCGGTGGCCGGACGCCCGCCGAGAAGCTCCACAACACGTTCAATGCTGTACGGCTTTGGCAGGAAGCACTTGCCCCGCAAGAGATCAGGATCGAACCTCCTCCCGGATGTTACGATGATCCTGGTTGACGGTAATGTATTAGCGACAATCGCGGCAAGGTCGAGCCCGGAAAGGCCACCAGGCATATCGACGTCGGTGATCAAGAAATCGAAGGCTGAGTGACTACCCAACGCCGCAACAGCCTGCATGACATTCCCTGCTTCGACCACCTCGTATCCTTCGTCGATCAGGACGTCGGCCAAGAGTGCTCGGATCAGGACCTCGTCCTCGACAAGAAGCACGGTGGGTTTCGACATGCGGACGGCCTCCATGGCTGTTTCGACATACCAACTCCGTCCACACCGCAAAACGCCTTACCCGGTCCAAATTGTTTGCCAACAAATTTAATAAAATGCGAATAAACGCTCGTACCCATCCAGCAGGATTCAGCCATGAGCCTCCAGGACCTCGACTTCGAACAATGCTCGGTCAGATTGGGCGAAGCTTGCCGTCGATCAGCGGTAGCACGGCCGCCCTCGTTGCAGCCCATCTGGGTGCTGCGATGGCCCGTATGGCGTTGACCGTCGCGCACAAACACGGCAGCGATACCGATCTGGTGGTAGAGCGTCTCGACTCCATCGTCTCGCAGATCAAAGAGGCTACCGAGAAGGACACGGCGGCGTCGACCGCCCTGCTTAATACATATCGGCAGAACTCTGGTGAGGCCGTGAAACGCAGCGCACTTCTCGATGCGACGCGCGAACCGCTTGCGGCCGCGCATGTACTTATTGAAATCCTTGAATTGCTGGAGGACGCCTCTAACAAGGTCGCGGACCGGGTCACAAGTGACTTTGATGGCGGTGTCGAACGCATCGGTGCAGGCTACCGGGCGGTCATGATGGCGGTGGAAAGCAATCTGCGGGTCGACGGGGCGGAGCAATTGCGTTCGCGGATGGCCTTCAACCGCTCCTCCCTTCGCACCCGGTTCGACGTGGCAACGAAAAGCCTGAGGCGGGAAGGACCGTCTTAACATCGAGGGCAATCGCGCGCGCGTCCGGAGAAGGCGCGAAGCTCAGGAACTCCGGATCGCGACCGCCGTTTCGACAGCGGTAGCAATCCCATGGAGGCCGACATGCCCAAGAACGACGACAAGACCGTGGTGACAGCATCTCGCAACAAGGTCGATGAGAGCTTGTCCACTGGTGGAGGGCCGTCTCGCTTTACCGCCAATCAACAGCGCGAGCTTGAGCAGCTCCGCGCGGAGCTGAGACGGCTTCAGGGCGCTGTCTTAAGACCATCGCCGGCCAGATCGCTTACCTCTCCATCCGGACCACGCTCCGTGCGCGAAGAGGTCGAATACCAGATCAGGCTGAAACCCATCGCGTCTGTCGCACTCGCGGCGGTCGTCGGGTTTGTTTACGGAATCGCGCGATGACCGAGCCATCGACAGAGACCGCTCGCCTCGCAAATGAGTATGTTCGCCTCGGCGGAAAACGTAAGCTCAAGCTCGACGACAACATCGTCAGCACACGGCTATGGGACGACGAACCGCAGGAAGCCGGGGAATTCTGGCGCAACGAAATAGAGACGCTTTCCGAAGAAAGGCGGCGGGAGGTAGAGGCGAACCTTCCAAATATGAATCCGGGCTGACGGCGCATTGTTGAATGAGGACCGCTGAAGCATCGGCTAAAGGCCTTAATTTCAGCCGCCACTGCGAGCGCCTTCGCCAGCTCTGTAGCTTTTTCACTGCAAAACGCTGGCGTGGCGGGTGGTGACGTCGTCTTCGGATAGGATCACCTCACCTTTTTCTATGGTCGAGACCGATACGTACCATGCGCGCCAAGTCTCCAAGCGCTACGTCGATATCGGATCGAACTCGCTTTCGGCCGACCTTTATGGTCAGCGCTATAGACAAACGGTGAGTGGTAAGGCCGGCACGGATACCGCATCGATAATTGAAAAACTTGAGTTCAGGTTCCGGACGTGGTCACTCGTCCTGATGCGCTCGAACCAGCCGTTCCAGCGTGTCCTTAAGCAGCTCGGGCATAGTCGGCTTGCTCAACCACTCTCCGCGCGAGAATGCCTCGGACGCATTGTCTTCGACGCCTGCTCCGGAATAGACGATGAACGGGACCTGGGCCGTTGCGAGGACTTCCACGACGTCCGTGCAGACGCCGTCGTTCACCCGAGGATCTACGATCGCAACGTCCGGGCGGTTTTCCTGCAGCCATCGTAGGGCGTCGGCGCGCGTGTCGAGCGTAACCACGGACGTCGCACCGAACTCCTCGAGCATGCCTTCGAGGTCCAGTGCAATGAATGGTTCATCCTCGAGAACGAGCACACGCCCAAGATCCATCGATTTCTCCTTTGCGGGCAACCTAGCTTCCACAAGGCCGGCGAGCAAGTGACGTTTTCGCGAAGGCCATGTGCAACTTCAACCGCTTAGCGACGTTTTCTCCAACCAGTAAAGGTGAGGTGTGCTTTATGTCCGACGTCGAAGCTTCCAACATCCACGGAGATCGGCCGTCCGCGGCTTCCCCACAAGGATTGGCTGACCGCAAGGAACTCGCAGCCTTCGCATTCGAGCGAACGCGCATGCCTATCGTCGTCACCGACGCCCGCCAGCCCGACCTTCCGATCGTATTGGCCAACGAGTCCTTCCTGCAGTTGACCGGCTATTCCGCCGTCGAGGTCATCGGCCGGAACTGCCGTTTTCTCCAAGGCGAGGAGACGTCCCGATCGGCGGTTGCGGAAATTCGCGCGGCGATTGCGCAACATCGCGATGCCACGATCGAGATCTTGAACTACAAGAAGGATGGAACCCCCTTCTGGAACCAGCTCCATATATCCGCTTTGCGAGACGCCGACGGCGAGGTCGTCTATTACTTCGCATCTCAGATCGACGTCACCGAACTCCGCAGGGTACAGACATTAGAGGAGGCGGAGCACCGGCTCCTTCTGGAAGTCGACCATCGCACGAAGAATGTCCTTGCCATCGCAGATAGCGTCGTTCGTCTGTCGAAGACCGACAGCGTCGAGGCCTACGCCGCGTCCGTCCAGCAGCGGGTTCAGGCGCTGGCGCGGACCCACATGCTTCTTGCCGAAAACGGATGGCAGAGCGTCTCGCTGGACAAGATCGTTCGCACGCAGGTCGGCGTTTTCGACCGCGACAACGTGGCTGTGGCGGGGCCGGAGGTGATGATCCCGGCGCCATCGGTCCAGCCGATCGGTCTGGCGCTTCACGAACTCGTCGCCAACGCGGCCGTCCACGGTGCCCTGGCACATTCAGGCGGCCAGTTAACGATCGACTGGCGTCAGGAAGGCGACGGACTGGTTCTCGACTGGGAGGAACGTGGCGTCGGCCTTGCACAAGAGCGGCATGCACGCGGGTTCGGAACGGTCCTTCTGAGCGCGGTCCTGGAAAAGCAACTGGGCGGCACGGTCACTCGTGACTGGCGCGCCGACGGGCTGTCGATCCGTATCGTGTTTCCAGCACTGGATCGGGTCGGGGCAGGCTTGCGCGCCAAGCCGTGACGCGGCGCCTGAGCGGGCACTGCCAATGATGTCCACCTCTCGGACTCCTAGATAGCCGGTACCGGCATGGTGAAGGTGAATTTGGTCTCCCGGTTGTCGGACGTCACGTGCAGTCTTCCATCATGCGCCTCAGCGATCTGCGATGCGATATAGAGCCCGAGCCCGAGGCCTTGCTGATTTGCGCCGGAACCACCGCGGACGAACGGTTGGAACAACTGGGCTTGCGCTGCCTCGGATATCGCCTTTCCGCCGTTGGCGACGCTGAGGTGGAGCATGTCATCCCTGATGTAGCAGGCAACGGTGATAGGCTCTTCCGGAGAACCGTGGGAAACGGCGTTGCCAAGCAGGTTCGACAGCAGTTGCCCGATACGACCATGGTCGACCTCCACGTCAACGGGCAGGTCGATCGAAACATCTATGCGCCGTTCGGGATGCGCCGAGTGGATTTCGGAGATTACCTGCCGAAGCGTCTGGTCAAGGATATCACCCTTCTGCTTGTCGAGGCCGATCCCACCACCAAGTCTTCCGCGCGCAAAATCCATTACATTGTCGATCAGGATCGACATGCGAAGAACGCTGCCACGCATCAGCTTCAGAACGGCCTGGGACTTTTCCGACTGCGGCTCCTTGGTGAGGAGTTGCGTACCGCTCGAAATCGACGCCAAGGGGTTCCTGAGATCATGTCCCAGAACGGCGATGAATTGCTCGCGCAGTTCGGACGCCGCGCGCTCGCCCAGAAGATCGGTTCGCGCTTCCGCAAGCTTGTTTTCGGCGTCGAGATGATAGGCGATTAGTTCTGCGAACAGTTTGAATGTTCCAAGCGTCGACGACGTGTTCAATTTGTGCGGCTTCGCGTCGATCGCGCAAAGCGTCCCGAAAAACGTGCCATCGGGCAGACAGATCGGAACCGAGATGTAGCTCTGTAGACCATAGATCTTTGGGGTATGATGTCCGGCGTAGACTGGATCCTCATCGACGTTGTCGATCACCACGACATTGCGATGCTGCCGAATCTCATGACAGAGGGTCGTCTCCACCTTGAGCTCGCCGCCGGCGGCCAGTCCGAAATTGACGTTGTCGAGAACCTGGCAGGCAATCCACCGATCTTCCGTCACGCGGGCCACTGCCGCGAAACCCATCCCGGTCGTGCTGCATATCACGTCGAGGATGGTGGGGACCGCGGCGATCCGCTGGACCGCCTCGATGTCCGATCGATAGTTGTTTGACATCGCCACACCGTACAGAAAGCTTGGTCCGTATTCCAGTGCTCTTCCGCCGGTCAAAGGTTGCAGCCCGGCAACGAGCAGTTGGTCCCCCGCAGCTTAAGACAGAACGCCCTTTCGCGCGAAGGTTCCTGGTCATCAGGTTGGAAAGATGACGGCTTCACGTCTCACATTCGGCTCCGGTACAGGCGAGCCACCGTAAAAACCGGAATTTTACGAACACATGGCCGAGCCGGATCACCGAGTCGGCCTGAATTCTTTGTGAGGGAACAAGCTGTTCAAACCAAGGTTCTCGCCCCGTGTCTTTTAACGGGAACCCTCAAGATGACGATCCACAAAGCCTTTCGAACAACACTTTTCCTGGGAGCGCTGCTTGCAGGTGCGGCGCCGGCGCTCGCCCAGGACGCGGCCAAACCCGTCCCCGAAATGCAGGCCGTTCTCGACAAGCTCGCAGCCCTCGGCGCGAAGCCGTTCTCCACGCTCACCGTTCCTGAAGCCCGTACGCAGGCCAGTCCCGCCGACGCCGCGCACGCCGTCCAGTGGGACAAACGGCTCTCGTCGAATCCTGAAGCGCAGGTGACCACCAAGGACATCGCCATTCCGTCGAAAGCAGGGGGGCTCGCAGCCCGCGTCTATATCCCAGGCGGCGCTGGTCCGTTCCCGGTCGTGGTCTACTATCACGGCGGTGGCTGGGTCGTCGCCGACATCAACGTCTATGACGGTACCCCGCGCGCGATCGCTCTCGGTGCGCACGCAATCGTCGTTTCGGTCGAATACCGCCACGCTCCGGAACACAAGTTTCCGGCCGCCCATGACGACGCCTGGACCGCCTATAAATGGGTTGTCGAGAACATCCATGAACTAAACGGCAATGCCGACAAGATCGCCGTCGCCGGTGAAAGCGCCGGTGGCAACCTCGCTGCGAACGTCGCCCTTATGGCCAAGGAGATGAAGACGAAGCAGCCGGTGCATCAGCTTCTCGTCTACCCGGTTGCGGGCAACGATATGAATACGCCTTCCTACAAGGAGAACGCCGACGCCAAGCCGCTCGGCAAGGCCGACATGGAATGGTTCGTCAAAAATACCTTCGAATCCATGGATCAGACGTCCGACAAAAGGCTGAACCTGGTCGGCCGTGACGATCTCGTTGGTGTCGCGCCTGCCACTGTCATCACCGCTCAGTTCGACCCGCTTCGCTCCGAAGGTCAGGCCTATGCCGAGAAATTGAAGGCAGCCGGCGTGGAGGTCGATGCCAAGAACTTCGACGGCGTAACCCACGAGTTCTTCGGAATGGGCAAGGTCGTGCCGCAGGCCAAGCAGGCGATGGACATGGCGATCGCCGATCTCACCGCCGCATTCAATAAGGCAAAGTAAGGAAGACATCATGAACAGAACCATTTCCGCCTCGCTGGTGGCGCTTTCGCTTTTGGCCCCGGCAGTTGCCGTGGCAGCCATGCCAAAGAGCGCCGACACAGCCGCGGCACCCATGAACGTAGACAAAGCATCATTCGTGAAGGTCGTGACCAGCTCGAATGCCTTCGAGATCGAATCGAGCAAACTTGCCGAAGAAAAGGCGAAGGACGCCGACGTCAAGGAATTCGCCAAACAGATGATCTCGGATCATACGATGGCCGGCGACGAACTGAAGAAGGCTGCAAAGCTCGGTGACGAGCCGCCGGTCCTGTCGCCGAAGCACGCGGCCATGCTGGAAACGCTCAAGGACGCATCCGAGCAGGACTTCCAGCCACTCTACATTGAGATGCAGACGGTGGCGCACATGGAGGCAGTGACGCTGTTTGCCACCTACGCGAAGGGTGGAGACGACGCCGCGGTAAAGGCGTTCGCCGAGAAGACGCTTCCGAAACTCGAGATGCACAAGATGCATGTGCTGAAACTCGTCGCCGCTCACTGACCGCACAAGCCTGGACGTCGGCAACTGACCGACGTCCTTGCTTGCCCATTCCGAACTACAGTCGCCGCGATCGCCTTCGTTGAGATCTGGCGGAACTGACAGCGTCGCTGAAAGTTCAGGAGTGGTCACAGGAAAACGTCATGATCAATCCAGTCAACCTGACGCGCCGCTCAGTCCTCGCGGCAACCACCGCAGCACTGGCGGCGTCGGCGTTTCCGGCATTTTCACAAACGACGTTGAAGGGAGCGGTCACCATGCAGGACCCCACCACCAAATTTCCGAAACCGCCGTTCGAACGGCAGAAGCAACCGTTTCCGGGCCTGGCGGGCAAGATGAACCCAAAGCCCGATCACGGCGAGACGTCCTACAAAGGCTCCGGGCGGCTTAACGGCCGCAAGGCGCTGATCACCGGCGGTGACTCCGGCATGGGCCGCGCCGCCGCGATTGCCTACGCTCGCGAAGGCGCCGACGTCGCCATCAACTATCTTCCGGACGAAGAACCGGATGCGAAAGAGGTCATCGCGCTCATCGAGAAGGAGGGCCGCAATGCAGTCGCTCTTCCCGGTGATCTCCGGGACGAGGCGTTCTGCGAGAAGCTGGTCGAGGACGCGGTCAAGGCGCTCGGTGGTCTCGACATCTTCGTGAGCAATGCCGGAAGACAGCAGCAGGCGGGAAAGCTGTCGGACATCACGTCCGACGCCTTCGATGCGACGATCAAGACCAACATCTATGCGATGTTCTGGTTGACGAGGGCCGCGCTCAAGCACCTGCAGCCGGGATCGACCATCATCATCACCACATCGGAGCAGGCCTACGATCCTTCCGAGGATCTGGTCGACTATGCGATGACCAAGGCTGCCGGCATGAGCTTCACCAAGTCCATGGCCAAGCAGCTCGGGCCGAAGGGCATCCGGGTCAACGGAGTGGCTCCGGGACCGATCTGGACGCCGTTGCAAGTCGCTGGTGGCGCGACGATGGAGAAACTCGAACAGTTCGGCGGCAAGACGCCGATGGGTCGGCCAGGCCAGCCGGCCGAACTCGCTTCGATCTACGTCCAGCTTGCCGATCCGTCGGCCAGTTACGCGACCGGTCAGGTCTACGGGGCGGCAGGTGGTAGCGGCCAGCCCTGATTAGCGATTGGGCTCTACCCACTCAAGATGAATTGAACCCGCAGAGGAGAACAATATGAAGGCTCTGACCTGGCATGGCAGCGGAGATATCCGTTGTGAAGAAGTTGACGACCCGATCATTCAGGACGATCGTGACGCCATCATCAAGGTGACGAGCTGCGCGATCTGCGGCTCCGACCTGCATCTCTATGGCGGCTTCGTGCCGGGCATGCATGCCGGCGACGTCATGGGGCATGAAACGATGGGCGAGGTCGTCGAAGTCGGGCGCGGCAATTCCAAGCTCAAAGTCGGTGATCGCGTGGTCGTGCCATTCACGATTTCCTGCGGCGAATGCTCGATGTGTCAACGCAGCTTGTTCTCCTTGTGCCAGCGGTCGAATCCCTCCGGTGCGAAACAGGCAGAGCAGATCGGCTATCCGACAGCGGGTCTGTTCGGCTACTCCGACATGTACGGCCGCTTCCCCGGCGGACAGGCTCAGTACCTTCGCGTGCCGTTCGCCGACGTCGGGCCAATCAAGGTTCCGAACGGTCTGAGCGACGAGCAGGTCCTTTTTCTCAGCGATATCTTCCCGACAGGCTATATGGCTGCTGAGAACTGCGACATCCAACAAGGACAGACCATTGCCGTGTTCGGCTGCGGCCCGGTCGGTTTGTTCGCAATCAAATCTGCATTTCTGCTTGGTGCCGAGCGCATCATCGCCATCGACACGGTGCCCGAGCGTCTTGCGCTTGCACGGGCTGCCGGTGCCGAAACACTCGACTACACCGACGAGGATCTGCAGAAGAAGATTGTCGAGATGACCGGCGGAAACGGTCCCGACGCCGTTATCGAAGCGGTCGGCATGGAAAGTCATGGTGCTGGTGGCGTCATGGAGACAATGCAGACGAAGCTCACCTCGACCGAGCGGCCCTATGCTCTCAGCCAGGCGATCCTGGCCTGCCGTCCGGGCGGAACCGTCTCGCTTCCAGGCGTCTTCGTGGGTCCGGCAGTTCCAGCTCCGCTCGGCGCCTTCGTGGGCAAGGGACTGACCCTGAAGACCGGCCAGACGCACGTTCAGCGTTATCTGAAACCACTCATGGATCTCATCGAGCAAGGCGCGATCGATCCGTCCTTCCTGATTACGCATCGCATCAGCCTGGAAGAAGGCCCTGACGCCTACAAGACGTTCCGCGACAAGACGGATGGGTGCGTCAAGGTGGTCATTCGCCCGAACGGCTAGGATCTCAGCTCAAATCCGTGGGCGGCAAACGCGGCCGCCGACGTTTTCCAATCCGGGAGGCGACATGGCATTCGTAGGCTTCGAGCTGCGAACGGTAGCTATCGGAGCAGGCGATATCAGGCTCCGCGTCGGAGGCAAGGGGCCGCCTGTACTCCTGCTCCACGGCCATCCGCGGACGCATATGACCTGGGGCAAGGTGGCCGACCTGCTGGCCCCGGCGTTTACTGTCGTGTGCCCAGATCTCCCCGGCTTCGGCCAGTCCTACGTTCCGCTCGACTCGCCGGACAGTTACCACTCATCGAAAAAGGCGAAGGCGGCAGCCCTTGTCGAGCTAATGAGCGGATTAGGCTATGACGAATTCTTCCTGGTTGGCCATGACCGCGGAAGCCTGACGGCATTCCGTATGGCGATGGACTACCCTGAGGCAGTAAAGAGGCTGGTTCTCGTCGACTGCCTCCCAGTCCTTGAGCATTTGGAGCGAGCCGACTGGAAATTCGCACGAGACTGGCACCACTGGTTTTTCTTCGCCCAGCCGGAGAAGCCCGAGCGCGTGATCTCTGCCGACCCGGAAGGATGGTACGACAAGCTCTCCCCGGACGTCATGGGCGATGAAGCCTACGCAGATATCCTCGCGGCAATCTATCGCCCGGAAACCGTCCACGGCATGATCGAAGACTATCGCGCGGGCATCCGCATCGACCATCTTCATGACAAAGCGGATCGCGACGCCGGGCGGAAGATCCATTGGAGGTGCTCTGCCTGTGGTCGCTCCGTGACGATCTCGAACAAATTTATGGTGACCCCATTGCGATCTGGAGGAGCTGGGCGACCGATGTCAGCGGGTTCGGGATCGATAGCGGGCATCATGTGGCCGAGGAGAATCCCGGCGCCCTTGCCGAGGCGATTTCCAGCTTCGCACGCGATTGAGGAGTGTTACGGGAAAGGTATCTCTTTGATTTCCAGGTCTGCGGGCGTTTGAAATATAGCAGCGAGTTCGCAAGGACTGTTGGAACGCAACGGGCGCGGATTACTCCGCGCCCGCATTTCGTTATACAATCGGCGGCGAGGCCTTGCCGAGCTTCACGGATGGTTCGCGTCCCCAGACGCGAAGCTTGCCGAGCTCTTCGGTGAACTCGCTGACGTCCTTCGCACTTGACAGGACCCCGGCTGCTTGGTGACCGGTTCTCGGTTCAGGTGGAGGTGCTGACCACCGAAGAGTTTTTGCGAGGTCTATAGGGTTCTCGCATGGCTGATGTGTTTGCGAAGCCGCAGATCTAGGGGCGAGCATCTCCATCGCTACTCATGACCTAGGCAGCCTCTTCTTCGATCGCCAGCTCCTTCAAGAGCGAGTGGATTTCATCGCCACTCAATCGGGAAGGGTCGAAACCGCTTAAGGAACCGATAGCGGCAAAACGCTTAGCATGAATGTCCGATGCGCCGATAAAGCCCATTGCCCAGTTGGGGAACGATCGCTGATCGATCGGCTCCAGCGCGAGCAATGACACGTCGCCATGCCGCTCGTCCTGCTGGATACGCTCGAACGCTGCTTCCACCTGTCCTAGGGGACCTTCGAGCACTTGGGCAAAACACCCTGCATTGAACAAGAGTGCTCCGGTAATCCCGTCGTGTTGGTTGTTAACCCGGCTTTTTGCCAGGATCTGTTCGACGTTCGATGCGAACAACGCTTCGTCGGAAGCTATGAGGTTGCGGCTATAATACACGAGCCGGTACATGTTCTTAGACATTGAGAGCCCCCTTTTCCTTTACGGGTTTTGTGCCAGAAACGCTGGAATTAGGTCCCGGCCCATCGGCCGGCCGGTGAGATAACCCTGGACATGCGTGCAGCGCTCTCCACGGATGCGAGCCAATTGTTCGGCAGTCTCGACGCCCTCGGCAGTGATCGCCATGCCGAGGCTGGTGCCGAGGCTCGCAATGGAGCGAAGGATTGCCTCGCTGTCAGCACCATCACTTGCAACAAAGGACCGATCGATCTTGATCTTATTGAAGGGAAACTTCTGCAGGTAGCTTAACGAGGAGTAGCCCGTTCCGAAATCGTCCATCGAAATCTTGACGCCGAGATCGCGCAGCGCGGTCAGCGTCTGAATGACATTATCCGTGTCATCGAGAAGTGCACCCTCGGTAATTTCGATCTCCAGTCGATGGGCCGGCAAACCCGAACGCTGGAGCGCGGATGAGACCGTTTCGAGCAGGGTGTCTGCCTTGAACTGCAGCGGCGAGACGTTGACCGCAACGACCATCTCTCCAGGCCAGGACATAGCTTCCATACAGGCAGTACGGATGACCCATTCGCCGATCTTCACAATCAGGCCGTTCTCTTCGGCAAGGGAAACAAACGATAGAGGCGGGATGTTACCCTTGACTGGATGCTCCCAGCGCAAAAGTGCTTCGAAGCCGTCGACTTTATTGGTGACAACGTTGAGAAACGGCTGATAGTTGAGCCTGAACTGCTTCAACGCCAAAGCGCGGCGTAGATCGATTTCCATTTCTCGGCGCTTGAGCAGAATGGCATCCATTCCGCTCTCGAACACGCGGTAGCGACCACGCCCCGCCTTCTTGGCCTCGTAGAGCGCCAGGTCGCCGTTGCGAAGCAGGTCGCGCGCCTGGACCGGATTTGTCCCGATGGCCACGCCGACGCTGGCGCCGATATTGATGGTATGACCGTTGATAACATAGGTACGGCCGACGAGGTCGACGATGCGAGAGGCCAGTGTCTCGGCTGCTCCCTCCTCGTCGACGTCACGCTGAAGGACGACGAACTCGTCGCCACCAAGGCGGGCAACGATATCACCCTTGCGGCACGCAGCTGTCAGACGGTCCGCAACCTTCTTCAGAAGAATGTCGCCTACGGCATGGCCCAGCGTGTCGTTGACCATCTTAAAGCGATCGAGGTCAAGACAGTGGACAGCAACGGTGGAAGTGGCGAGAGCCAGCGCCGCGGAAACATGGGATAGCAACGCGTTTCGTTTCGTAAGGCCTGTCAGTTCGTCGTGGTCATTGGCGATGTCGACGATGTGTGCATGGAAGCGACGTCGCAGATTGATGAGGTGGCGTCCCCCGTCGAAGGCGGAAAAGGCGGCCTCAAAGTGTTCACTGTCTTTCGAGGTGAGTACTGCCGAGGCGGTGTTGGTCATGCTGGAGAGATTCGACGTGAAGCCTGGAAACAGTTCGTACAGATCCAGCCCTTCGAGAGCACCGATTGCGTCCTTACTCGCTCCGTTGGCGTAAACCACGACACCGTCGGTTTCGACAATCAGAACGGGGTGGGGGATAAGCTCGAGGATCTGTTCAGGGGTCGGGAGCGCAAGAGGTTTTGGATCCAATTTCGGCAATAAAGATGTTAGGACATTCATGGCGGCCTACCGGTGCGAGACGACCGAAAGGTAGGCGCCAGAGGTTACCCGACAACGTTCACTGGAAGGGCAGCCTGAGTGTTTTTCGCAAGACAGTTATCGAACGATGAAGGCTGCAGTTGGAAGACACCCGGTCCTGGCCGGGCCGACGAAAGGGCCGATGGTCAGTGAATTTCTGCCGCTTCACGCTGTCCAAAGACCCTGGCAAGTCGTTGCTCGCGAGGAGAGATAACGATGCCGTCGGTTCGAACAGCATCGATGAAAGCCGCTGAACAGCGGGCACCAAGCCATGATGCATACATGCGCGCATGTCGTTAAGGGGCAACGGAGGCCTTCAAAATGGTCGAAGGTGCCGTTGGCAGGCCAGCGGCGCTGGCGCTGCAAACCGTCCGTTTTGCAAAGGTGCCGCGTTGAAGGTGAGCTCGAGCTTCATTGTGCTCTTGAAACAGAAATTTCCCCTTCCTAGCTCTTTTGCAGCCGAGGCTTGATGAGCTCGGTTACTTCCCACGTCTGTATGGAGTGAGATCAATGGAAGAGAACATCAACATTATCAGAAACGCTAGCGTCTCCGAGAGAGAAGAGATCATCATCGACTTCGCGCGGTGGCTGGAGACCGCGTCACAAGAAGCTTTGGTCTATGGAGAAGGCCGCTTTGCTGCTCTGTCTGCGAACATGGCGGAAGCTATCCGTGTGAACGCCGACGAACTTGCCCGAGAAAAGCCCGAGACGGCCGAGAGGATACTGCAGCAGGCATGCGCGATGATCTCACAATTCAAGGCCGCCTATCCCCATCGCATGCTCAGCCGCTCGGTGCATTAAAGCTCCGTTACGGGTCGGCCGCTTGTCGTTTCGGCCGATCGGTCTACATCAAACGAGTGGAGAACAGTTGTGTTCTCCGAGGGGAAATGAATGACCGCACATGTCAACACGCTCGAAGCGGCCTCCATTGAGGGCCGCTACCGGATCCTCGTCGATGCAATCACTGACTACGCGATCTACTTGCTCGACACCGAAGGACGTATCTCCAGCTGGAATGCGGGAGCGCAGCGATTCAAAGGGTATACCGAGACCGAGATCTTGGGCCAACACTTCTCACGGTTCTATACGGAGGAGGACCGTGCCCACGGAAGGCCAGAGCGCGCGCTTGCGACTGCGGCCAAGGAGGGACGGTTCGAAGCCGAAGGCTGGCGCGTTCGCAAGGACGGGGAGCGGTTTTGGGCGCATGTCATCATCGATGCGATCAGGGATGCCCACGGGCAGCTCATCGGCTTCGCGAAGATTACGCGCGATCTTTCCGAACGGAAGGTTGCCGAGGAGGTTCTGAAGCGAAGCGAGGAGCAATTCCGCCTCCTCGTTCAGGGCGTCACTGACTACGCGATCTACATGCTCGACCCGGAAGGCAATGTCGCCAGCTGGAATGCGGGAGCACAGCGCATCAAGGGCTACGCGCCTGACGAGATTATCGGACAGCATTTTTCACGCTTCTATACCGACGAAGACAGGGCCGCCGGTTTGCCGGCAACCGCGTTGAAAACCGCGGCCTCCGAGGGACGTTTCGAACGAGAGGGATGGCGTGTGCGCAAGGACGGCAGCCGTTTCTGGGCAAACGTCATCATCGACGCCATTCATTCGGACGATGGAACGATCATCGGCTTTGCAAAGATAACCCGGGATATTACCGAAAAGCGCCAGGCGCAGGAGGCCTTGGAGCGAGCACAGCAAGAGCTTTTCCAGGCGCAGAAAATGGAGGCTGTCGGCCAGCTTACGGGTGGCATCGCGCACGACTTCAACAACCTTCTGACGGCCATACTTGGCAGCCTGCAGATTGCACGCAAGAAGGCGGCGTCACTTCCCGAAGTGGTCAACCTTGTCGATAACGCAATCCTTGGCGCAAAGCGTGGCGCGTCGCTGACCCAGCGACTGCTGGCGTTCTCACGAAAGCAGGATCTCAAGCTGGAGCCTGTTCGTGTGCCGGTCCTTGTCTCGGAAATGGCCGATCTGCTGCAGCGCTCAATTGGTCCGGAAGTCGAGATCGGTACGACATTTCCACTGAACCTGCCGCTTGTAATGTCGGATCCTAACCAGCTTGAGAACGCCCTTCTCAACCTGGTCGTCAATGCCAGGGACGCCATGCCCACCGGTGGCGCAATAACGATCTCTGCAAAAAGGCAGCTCATCGGCGAACGCCAGATTAAGGGCCTACAACCCGGTGAGTACGTGTGCCTCTCCGTTAAGGACGAGGGCGTTGGTATGGATGCGGATACGCTCGAGAAGGCGACGACACCGTTCTTCACCACCAAAGGGGTCGGCAAGGGAACTGGCCTGGGACTTCCGATGGTTCAAGGGCTAATGGCCCAGTCGGGTGGTGGACTGATCGTCAAGTCAGAGCTTGGAAGCGGTACCACGGCGGAGCTTTGGCTGCCGGTCGCTGATGCTGTTGCCGATGCGTCGGAGGCGGCCGTCGAAAAGCAGGAGCTCGCGCCGTCCAAGCCGCTGACCGTGCTGGTCGTTGACGACGATGGGCTCGTTTTGATGAACAGCGTGTTGATGTTGGAGGATCTTGGCCATTGCGCGATCGAAGCACAGTCCGGCGAGGAGGCGCTAAATCTGCTGGCGGACGGGACCCTGCCTGACATCGTCCTTACCGATCAAGCGATGCCTCACATGACCGGTGCGAAACTCGCGAAGAAGATCACCGAGCGTTATCCGGGCTTGAAAGTCGTCCTCGCGACGGGTTACGCGGAACTCCCAGATGGTGTGGGTGACGACCTTCCGAGGCTGTCAAAGCCCTTCACACAAAGTCAGCTGAACAATCTCCTTGCCGCTCTCGAGTAGGGCTTCCGAGGCTGAGCGCCACCATGAAAGCGCTTCTAAATAATCCCCTCGTCACCTTTCAACTCCTCTCAAATTTTTTCAATGGCATCGAGTGGTCGTCTCCGATCATATTCTCTAGGTGTCGAGGCTATCGACGACCGATCCGTTCGATTGTGTCGATCGCCGCCCGAATTGTGCAAGTTGACGAAAGGCGGGGACCGATGCGCTGGCGATGGTAGAAACCTTTGCTGGCTTCGTGACACGCCTAATGCAGTTTTGCCTCGATGGCGCGCCCGACGATAGTCAACTGAAGTATCGGCTGCCCGCCGATGAAGCTCTCCTCCACCAGCTCCATCATTTCCAGGCGCTCGACCAGCTTTTCGGACAGATGCTTGTCGCCAACCAGCCACCCTCTGCCCGCCTTGCGCTGCCGTCGAAAAAACGCGATCGCGCGGAGTGCGTCCCGTTGGCTTCGGGTGAGGCTCTTTACCGTCTCGGCTGGGCCGGGGTGCTCGAGGGAGGGCAGCATAAACGTTACTCCTACACCTCCGTTGACGGGATCGCCGCGGCGGGCCAATCGTTCGATGGCTCCTCAACGTCCTCAGCCGGGTCGGGGTCACGGTCGTAAGCCAGGCGACGTTTTGCAATGACGTCCCGGAGCGTTTCGATCACCGTGACCGTTCCATGGCCCTCATTCTCAAACCGGTCGATGATCTTGGCGACAAGATCATCGAGACGCTGAAACAGCCGTTCGGCATTGTTAGATCTTTCTATCCCGATCGTCGCTCCTCAGATATTGAGCCGCCGCTGCTGCCAGTCTTTGTATGGTGCCAACAGCTGTCCGGGAAATCGCTCTTCGATCACGGTCTCGACCATGGCGATCCTGGCAAAGACCTCGCTGCTGTCGAGGTCTTCGGAGGGAACATCTTCGCTTTCGTCTTCCAGCTTCTGCATCAGGGCGAACAGTTCTTCGTCGGTCATTGCGGAAAGTTTGTCTGCGAACTCCGCGGCATCGAAGTCTTGTTCCTCTGCCATTGTCTGCCTCCTCCTGTGCCATCAGATGTTTGAGCGTTAACGGCCTAGTCGTCATCGAGTTAGATCCAGACCGGGGCGTGATCGCTGGTACGCTCCCAGGCCCGCGCGAACTTGTCCACTCCGCAGGTCTGCAGCCTTTCCCGTAGTGATGGGCTGAGCAGGAAATGGTCGATGCGAAGGCCGGCGTCGCGGGCGAAAGAATTCCGGAAATACTTCCAGAACGTATAGATCCGTTCTTCCGGATGCAGCAGCTCACGGCGTCCGTCCAGCCCATGGCAATGAGCTCGGCATAGGCTGCGCGAACCTCAGGTCGAAAGAGGGCGTCATCCCGCCAGCGCTCCGGCTTGTAGACATCGAGATCCGTCGGCATGACGTTGAAATCGCCGACCAGCGCCACGGGCACGTCGAGCTCGAATAGCTCGGCAGCATAACCATGCAGCCGCTCGAACCAGCGGAGTTTGTATTCGAACTTCGGCCCTGGTGCTGGATTGCCGTTCGGAAGATAAAGGCAACCAACGATGATGCCATCGATGGCCGCCTCGATGTATCGGCTGTGACTGTCGTCGGGATCGCCCGGCAAGCCGCGTCGAGTTTCGCGCGGCTCGTGATCCCTAGCAAGGATCGCTACGCCATTCCAGGATTTCTGGCCATGCCAGATTGCGCCGTAGCCGGCACGCTCGATTTCCCTGCGGGGAAACTTCTCGTCCGGTGCCTTGAGCTCCTGCAGGCACACGACATCAGGCTGCGCTTCGGCCAGCCACCGCAGCAGCACGTCGAGGCGACCGTTGATGCCGTTGACATTATAGGTGGCGAGCTTCACCAGCGTTTCCGTCAGTGCTTGCGATCGCCCTTGTCGCCCTGGCCCGGCTTCGCATCATGCTTCGCGTCGTGGCGTGCATCGGCGGAGAGCGATCGGGAGACGTCGACGCTTGCCTTGAACTTGCCTTCCTTGTCCCGCCGGACATAACGTTTGTCGGTTCCGGTATCGATCAGTTCGCGTTTGTTCATGGCAAGACTCCTTCATGGTTGCCGCTGTCCATAAACGCACCTGACGCCCAAAAGATGCATGGGAATCAGAGACCTATCTGAGACTCGCAAAACGAGCGGGCCTAACCAGCTAAGTCCTTGAAAAATGATTCGTTTTGACTCGGAACAATTACGTTCTGATTCGCTTGAATCGCATTGGTTGTGTCAGGAGTTCAGCGTCATGGTTGCCCCACGAGCGAATTGGAAAGGCTTCATCAAATTTGGAGAGGTCGCTTGTCCGGTGGCGCTCTATACCGCGGCGTCATCCTCGGAACGGATCGCTTTTAACACGCTGAACCGTAAGACCGGCAATCGGGTGAAGCGGGAATTCGTCGACAGCGAGACCGGCGATCCGGTCGAACGGGACGAACAGGTGAAGGGCTACGAGATCGAGAATGGCCAATATGTCATCCTTGAACCGGACGAGGTGGCGGCCGCCGTGCCCGACAGCGACAAGACACTCAAGATCGACGCCTTCATCCCCTGCCACGAGATCGATGACATCTATTTCGACAAGCCGTATTATCTGGCGCCCGACAAGATGGGCGCGGATGCCTTTGTGCTTTTGCGCGACGGCATGAAAAAAGCCAAGGTCGCAGCCATTGCGCGCACGGTCCTCTTCCGTCGCTTGCGCACGGTGCTGATCCGGCCACACGGCAAAGGGCTGATAGCCACCACCCTTAACTTCGACTACGAGGTTCGCTCCTCCGAGGAGGCGTTCGAGGAATTGCCCGACCTCAAGATCGAAGGCGAGATGCTGGAGCTCGCCGAGCACATCATCGGCACGAAGAAGGGCAGCTTCGACGCCAGTACCCTCGACGATCGCTACGAGGCGGCCGTCGCTGAGCTGGTGAAGGCCAAGATCGAGGGCCGGTCGCTTCCGAAGAAGAAGGCGCCGCCCGTGTCCAAGCAAAGCGATCTGCTCCAGGCGCTGCGCGAGAGCGCCGGTATCGGTGGCAAGGCGGCATCGAAGCCAGCAGCCGCCAACGCCAACAAAAGTGCTGCCCGGAAGAAGGCGGCAAAGCCAGCCGCCGCGGGGGCTAAACAGGCCGCTGCGCCAACCCGCCGCGCCGGTTGATCGGAGGAAAACATGGCTGTCCGTCCTTATTGGAAAGGCTATCTCAAACTATCGTTGGTCACCTGCCCGGTGCAGATGATGCCGGCGACCTCCGAGAACGAAAAGGTTCGCTTTCAAACCCTCAATCGCGAAACCCAGAACCGCGTCGTCAGCCACTACGTGGATTCCGTCACCGGCAGGCAAGTGAACGACGAGGACGAGGTCAAGGGTTACCAGCGCGGCGAGAACGATTACATCATGCTGGAGGACGATGAGCTGGAGAACGTCGCGCTCGACAGCACCAAGACGATCGACATCTCAACGTTCACGCCGCGCGACAGCGTCGAATGGATTTGGCTCGACACGCCCTATTATCTGTCGCCCAACGATCCGGTCGGGCAGGAAGCGTTCTCGGTGATCCGCGACGCGATGGAAGCCCAGGACATGGTCGGTATCTCGCGGCTGGTAATTTCCCGCCGCGAACGCGCCGTCATGCTGGAGCCACGCGGCAAGGGTATCGTGCTCTGGACCCTGCGCTACGGGGATGAAGTCCGTGACGAGGATACTTATTTCGCACGGATCGACGACGAGACGGCGGACAGCGAAATGATGCCCCTGGTACAGCAACTCATCAAGAAGCAGACGAAGCATTGGGATGCGAAGATGGTCATCGACCCGGTGCAGGATCGGTTGCTCGATATCATCGCCACCAAGAAGAAGGCGCTGAAGAAGCCGGCGAAAGCCAAGCCATCAGCACCGGGGAAAGCCGCACCTAATAACGTCATCAATATCATGGACGCGCTGAAGAAGTCGGTCGCAGCCGAGACCCGGTCCAGCAAATGAGACGTCCTGCCAAGCCACTTCTCCAGGACGATAGCTTCACCGCAAAATCACAGCCGCGCCGAAAGAGGGACCCGGCTCAACCAAATCTGCCTTTCGATCCAATGCCCGAGCGGGTCGAGCCGTGCTTGGCGCTCCTGAAGGCTGCGCCGCCGACCGGCCCTGACTGGGCCTACGAGATCAAGTGGGACGGTTATCGGCTTGCGGTTCATATCGAGCCGAAGGGCGTTCGGATCATCACTCGTGGTGGCCATGACTGGACGCATCGCTTCCCAACGATTGCCGAGGCCGCCAGAAACCTGGGCGTTTCGACCGCCATCCTCGACGGGGAGGCCGTGGTGCTGAACAGCGAAGGCCACTCCGACTTTGGGGCGCTGCAGCGGTCGCTCGGCGGGCGCGGCGGCAAACGGGCTTCGAGCGAATCCGTCTTGTTCGCCTTCGACCTTCTTTATTTCGATGGCCACGATCTGACCCGGACCGAGCTATCAGTCCGTCGCCATCTGCTTGAGGATCTGCTCGAGGGCGCGGTCGGTGCCATACAGTTGTCCGAGGAGATGCAGGGTGACGGCGGAGAACTTCTGGAAAACGCCCGGTCGCTTGGGTTGGAGGGCATTATCGCGAAGCACCGGGAGCGTCCATACCGCTCAGGCAGGACAGGCGACTGGCTGAAGATCAAATGCATTCAAAGCGAGAGTTTTATGATCGTCGGCTACGAGCAGTCGGCGGTTGCCCGCGGCGGGATCGGCAGCCTGCTGCTGGCAGCTCGCCGCGGACACGATTGGGTCTATGTCGGCGCCGTCGGCACGGGCTTCAAGGAAAAAGATGCGGCGTATCTGAAGAAGACGCTCGACAAGCTGAAGACGAGGACGCCGGTCGTGCCCCTAAAGGGTAAGAACTATGTTTTCGCGCAGCCGACGCTGATCGCCGAGATCGAGTTCCGCAGCTGGACCGACGACGGCAATCTGCGGCACGCATCTTACAAGGGGCTGCGTGAGATTCAGGACAATGCTGCAGTTTACGAGCTTGACTGATCTGACGTGAGCGGCCGTCGCGACTTCCAATTTTTTTCCGCTGACGCCCTTGAATCGGAAATTCACAAAAACCAAATAGATTGCCGCCAGCTGCTGAACACAGGGCTGGACTTGCTGGGAGCGCCGTCTTTCGGCGCTTCCGTACCCATGTTGCTTCAAGGAGGATATGGCTATGGCAACATCTTACGACTATGCACCCCTCTTCCGCTCGAGCATTGGCTTCGACCGGGTCTTCAATCTTCTCGAAAATGCCCAGCGCGCCCGTTCGATCACCGACTGGCCGCCCTATGACATCGTCAAGACAGGTGACGACGGCTACCGCATCTCGATCGCAGTCGCGGGCTTTGCCCAGGACGATCTCGACATTACCTTCCAGTCCAACCTTTTGACCGTCACCGGCAAGAAGCAGGAGACCGCCAATGACGGCTATCTGCATCGCGGCATCGCTGGCCGGCCCTTCGAGCACCGATTCGAGCTCGCCGATCATGTCAGGGTGAATGGCGCCGATCTGAAGAACGGTCTCCTATCCATCGATCTCGTGCGTGAGATCCCCGAGGCTTTGAAGCCGCGGAAGATCGATATCCAGACCAACGCAGCTGTCGCGCAGAAGGCGGCTCCGGTGCAGATCGAAGCGCAGAAGGCAGCGTAACCCGCATTGTTACCAGAATAAGGGCGCCACGACGGTGGCGCCCGTCAACATTCCGGGTTGGAAAGGAGAGCGTCATGAAACCCGATATGTTTAAGGAACCTGTTACCATCCTTGTCGGCCTTGGCTTTCCGGCTGAGGTCAGAACCATCATGGATGCCTACCGGCATCTTGCTGAATGGCCGGTCTCAAACCGGGACACCGCACATTCGATCGCGCTCAAGGCCTGCAACGCCGCACTTCGCGGAGAGATCGAAGCCGAGACCGCGCGCGGCCTGTTCGCTGCGTTCGCTGAGAAACATGATTTGCTGGCGCCGGAAGGCGACGCCATCGGGGCCTCTCGCCGCCAGACTGACAAAGATCCGCACGTACGTTGAGGGGGCCGAGATGCACGAGATTTTGCAGCAGGCGGCCAGCAACGCTATGGCAATGGGACCAATGGTCCTGCTTCACGGCATGCAGATTGAGCGGCCGCTTGACGTGGTGAAAGCGACCGCACTCTCCGCGGACGACAAACGGACCATCCTGGCGGCATGGGCCTCGGACTTCTACGCGGTCGACTCGAAGCCGGCATTCCGCCATATGCCTGGAACACCGTATCCGGTTTCCATCGATGAGGTTCAGGCTGCCCTCAGAGAACTTGATCGGCGCTATGGATATTGACTTCGCCCACCGGCCATCGGGCCGGTTCATTTCCCTGACGGCCGTTAGCGATCGAGATCGGAATGGTCGAGGCCGAAGTGTTCGAGAACGAGGTTGAGGTTGCGGCGGTTGGATTTGAAGTAGACGTCGAACAGGTCCCCGACCAACGGAACGCTCCCGGCCGCCGCATCGAAACCGATATTGACCAGCATCTTGAAAAGCTTGTCGTTCGGCACGCCAAGCCGCCGCGCCTCGTTGACGATGTAAAGACTGATCGCAGCGCCGGCGAAGTCGCCGGCACCAGGAACCAATCCCATGATTGAATCTGCTCCGAAGGAAAAGCGTGTGCCAGGAATGCGTAGCACCGTGTCCATGAGCCGCGCCAGTCCGCGCATGCGGCGCAGGCGGGCCAGACGGTCGATGTTGCGGAAATCCGTGTACTGACCATGTGTTCGCTCGTATGTCATGCCGCCGCTTTCATCATCTTACCAAGACGTTTAATCGCCTGCTCCAGCGACCTTTGCCCGTCGCAATAGTCCTGCCAGGCGCTCGTCTTTGCCAGCAACGCCGGCACCGTGCGGATGGTGAAGCGTTTCGGATCGAGATCGGTCTTAACCTGGCTCCAGGTGAGCGGCATCGATACCGTGGCGCCCGGCCGGGCGCGTGGCGACAACGGCGCGACGGCCGTCGCCATCCGATCGTTGCGCAGGTAGTCGAGGAAGATCCGGCCGTTGCGCTGGTTCTTCGCCATCTTGATCAGATAGAGCTCAGGGTTCTCGCGCGCCATCTGCAGGCAGACATCATGTGCGAACCCTTTTGCCTCCGGCCAGGTTAGCTTCTTCCCCTTCGCCACGGCAAGCGGGGTGACCACGTGCAGACCTTTGCCACCGGTGGTCTTGCAGAAGCTGACGAGGCCAAGTTCTTCCAGCCGGTCGCGCATTTCCCGCGCGGCTTCGACCACGGTGGAAAAGGTCACGTCCGGACCCGGATCAAGGTCGAAACGAGACGGCCTGGCACCTCCGGCTGGCCCGGTTCACAATTCCACGGATGCAGTTCGACACCGCCGATCTGGGCAATGGCGGCAAGGCCCGCCACCCGATCGATCTGCAGATAGGGTTTCTTGTCGCCAAACACCTTGACCAGTTCGAGCAGGTTCGAGGTTCCCGGCATCGCATGACGCTGGAAGAACTGTTCGCCGCCGATGCCATCGGGCGTTCGGATGATCGAGCATGGGCGCCCCTTGATATGGTCGATCAGCCATGGACCGACGGCTTCATGGTAACGGGCGAGATCTTCCTTGGTCACCGGCTCTCCGTCGCCGGCATCGGGCCAGAGCGGCTTGTCCGGGCTGGAGATCATCACGCCCATCACTTCGGCTTTGGCGTTCTTGCCGCGCGACGGTCTCGATGGCTTTGTCGCGGCCGGCGTCGGGGTGTCGGTCTTTGCCGGCGAGGCCGGCTTTTCTGCCTCGACTTCGGCGGCGGGCTTGTCTTCGCGCAATCCCTTGAAGGCCGCCTGGCGCACCAATCCGTCCGCCGTCCAGCCGGCGAATTGAATCTCGGCGACCAGTTTGGGCTTGACCCAGACGATGTTGGGATCCTTCTTAGGCGCGCCTATTCCGGTAAAGGGCGACTTTGAGGTTTCCAGTTCCTGGAGCCTCGGCAAGATCGTATCGACTGTCTTTGCCCCGTAGCCCGTGCCGACCCGACCGACATAAACAAAGTGGTCGCCTCTGAAGACCCCGACCAGAAGCGAGCGGAACTTGCCGTTCGTCTTGGCATAAGCGCCGATGACAACTTCATGGCCGGCACGGCATTTGGATTTTGCCCAGGTCTCGGTACGGCCCGATTGATAAGGTGCATCCGCCTGTTTCGAGACGATGCCTTCCAGCGACAGCTTGCAGGCTGACTTGAGGACGGCATCTCCGCCGGTTTCGAAATGCTCGACGAACCTCAGCCGTGGATCCTCGCCGGCGTCGCTCAACAATGTCTGCAGCCGTTCCTTACGTTCCGTCAGCGGCAGTTGGCGCAGGTCTTCATCGCCTTCGAACAATAGGTCGAAGGCAAAGTAGACCAGTGCATCGGTCTTGCCTTCCGACAGTGCCGCCTGAAGCGCTGCGAAATCCGGCGCCCCGTGTTCGTCGAGAGCGCATATTTCGCCGTCGATGATGGCATCAGGCAAGTTTGCAGCCGACGTCGCGATCGCCGGATATTTTGCCGTCCAGTCCAGGCCCTTGCGGGTCTTCAGCGTCACCTCGCCGTTTTCGATGCGCGCCTGGATGCGGTAGCCGTCGAACTTGATCTCGTGGATCCAGCCATCGCCTGAAGGCGGACGATCGAGCGTTTCGCAAAGCTGGGGCGCAATGAACTCCGGCATCGCCGACTTTGCCGGTTTTTTCGCTGCTGGCTTTCGCTTTGTCTTCGTGTCCGCGGCCCGTTCCTCCGCCGCAAGCCCATGATTGCTGTCCCAGACCGCATCGGCCTGAACGTCGCCGCTCTGGACCATGAACGGCTTCGGCTTGCGGCCCTTGCCGGCGGCGATCGCCTCCATGGTTCGGCCCGAGGCCACCGACGTCGCGTTCTCCTCGAGCACCGCTGCGCCGCCTTCCTCGACCGAGAAATCGTCGTGATGCTTGATCAGCAGCCAGTTGGTGCGCTTGCCTCCGTCGCGGTCATTGCGCATCCGCACAAGCACGAAGCTGCCGTGGAGCCTCTCTCCCTCCAGCGTAAACTTGGAATCACCCTTAGCCAGCGCCTGCTCGGGCGTCTTGTTGCCTTCCGGCTCCCAGTAGCCGCGATCCCAGAGCATGACCGTGCCGCCGCCATACTGGCCTTTGGGTATGGTCCCTTCGAAGTCGCCATAGTCGAGCGGATGATCTTCCACTTCGACGGCAAGGCGCTTGTCGTGCGGGTCGAGCGACGGTCCCTTGGTCACCGCCCAGGATTTGAACACGCCATCGAGTTCGAGCCGCAAGTCATAGTGCAGCCGCGTGGAGTCATGTTTCTGAATGACGAAGCGCCTGCGGTTCGAGGCCCTCAGCTTCGCTGCGCCACTTGGCTCCTGCGTTTTCTGAAAATCGCGTTTCTGCTTGTATGTCGAGAGCTTGTCGCTGGCCATGGCAGTCCCCGGTACACCTCCGCCTCCCGCCTCGGATGAAGACGGGATGAGGCGCAGGCCGGACAGGTTGGACGCTCGGCTGCCGTTTCGTTGGCCGCGATGAGAAACCGGAAAAACCATCGCGTTCGTCATCCCTGTCACGTCCGGTTGACACAGCACGCGACCTCAACAAGCAAAAGGCTGGAGATAATCGTTTTGTTCCAGGAGTTGGGCAGGGAGTTGCAGGAGCGCCATTAGCTCTGAATGACCGACCTGGTCCCGTCGGGATTGATATGCGTTCTCCGCATGACTGCGCTGCAGCAATGTCTATTTAATAGGCGCGGAGAACCGGTACGGTCTCGTTATCGAACTGATGCACCTCCTCCCGCGACGGTTCGATATGCAGACGCCTACTCCTCCTCCCAAGGGCGTTTGCGGGAACGGCAACACTCCTCCTCCCAGTTGCTGTTCGGTTATTTTCGGAAAAGCCTGCCGCACCTCCTCCCGCGGCAGGATTTTTTCGTTTTGCGCGAAATAGTCCGCCTCCACGGATCCAGCGATTGGGGACATTAGGTGTGCCTTCGCCTGCGATTGTTGCCGGAGGTGCGCTCAATGGTTTGCGCTATCCAGGCAACGATTTTATCCGCTCAATCCTCTCGCAAATATCCGGGTCGGCGGTTCACATCCTCTCAAGGCGTCGTAGCAGAACTAATCGCCGATCGCACGGACCAATTCGCACCTTCGTGGGCGGAATCTGCGGGCACTCGTTCAACAACTTCGCCGGCTCCATGATCGACCCGTATGCGGAAATCCGATCGCGCTCGCGTTATTGAGCTTTATTGACGCGAGGATCGCCGCTTCGCCGAACGCTCCGACTTGGTAAGTATGCTAAGTCAATGCTTTAAGGCAGACCACCAGCGATCTTGACCAGATCAGCGACTGACGCCGCCTTCATCTTCCGCATCATATGACCCCTGTGAAGCTTCACTGTCGGCTCCGCAAGCTGTAGTTCAGCCGCAATCTGTTTATTTAGCTTGCCGGCGATGACCAGGGTTAGAATCTGGCGTTCACGTTCGGTAAGCGACGTATACCTCAACTGGGCGGCGGTCTTCGAGTTCCGTTCCTCTCGGCGAGCGGCATCATTAGCAATCGCGCGGGCTACGGCTTCCAGCAGATCCTGTTCACGGACTGGCTTTGTCAGCACGTCAATCGCACCCGCCTTCATTGCTCGAACGGCCATCGGAACATCGACGTGAGCGCTTATCAGGACGACAGACCTGGGCAGGTTGCTTTGCGCTAGCGCTTCCTGAAACTCAAGTCCACTCTGCCCGGGAAGGCGGATGTCGAGGACGATGCATCCCGCTTTTTCCGGATCGTCTGCAGCGATAAACTCCTTCACGGAGCCGTGGGTCTCGGCGCTGAGCCCTACAGACTCAAATAGGCCCTTAAGAGCTTCGCGGACACTGTGATCATCATCGATAATGATAACCGTGGGGCGCCTCTTCTTCCTGTCATCAATCAATGGCTGGTCTCCTCGAAGCTGGACAGCGTAAACGTAAATGACGCGCCTCTGGGGTGGTTGCTTCCAGCCCAAATGCGTCCACCGTGCGCTTCGACGATCGATCGGCAGATAGAAAGCCCCATGCCTATCCCATCCAATTTTGTGGTGTAAAACGCCTCGAATATCTGGTCGAGCTTGTCAGCGTCTATTCCGTGTCCTGTGTCGGAGACACTGACTTCGATATCGCCGTCGGTTCTTCTCACACACCTGACAGTGATGACCGCCCCCTCCACAGGGTTTATGGCTTCAGCACTATTCATGATCAGGTTGAGGAGGACTTGCTGCAGCTGGGTGCAATCTCCCAGCACATATGCGGGACCGGTCGCCACGTCCGTGACCACCTGCAGACCCCTAGACTGCAATTCTTCCCGCAAGAGAAACAGCACATCGCGCAATGCCTTATGGAGGTCAGTTCTTTCCATGCGCACCGGCGTCCTCTGTGCCATAGCGCGTATGCTCGCGACGATTTCTCCCGCCCGATGTCCGTCCTGCACGACACGTTCCGCCGCTCGACATGCCTGTTCGATATCCGTATGCCCGTCCTGCAGCCAGCGCAAACATGTGCCTGCGTTCGTTACGATCGCCATGAGCGGTTGATTGATCTCGTGTGCGATCGAGACAGCCAGCTCACCGATCGTGGTCAGCCGAGTGACATGTGAAAGATCGCTCTGGCTCTGACGCAGTGACTCCTCCGCTCGCTTGCGATCCTCGATGTCAACGACAACGCCATACCAACGAACGACAGTTCCTTCCGCATCTAAGAGTGGGTTTTGCCGTAAGTTGAACCACCTGTATTCGCCGTCAAAACGTCTAATGCGAGCATCCACAGGTTTGGGCTGCTTGGTAACGATGACCTCTTCCCAACTCAGTCGCATGCGTTCGAGATCATCCGGATGGAAGATCTGATAGAAGCCAAACCCGACAATCTCTTGAAAGGGCAAGCCGACATAGTCGACGAGGTTCTGGTTCCAGTACTGAAGTCGTCCGTCTGCGGTGCTGGACCAAGCCATGGCAGGGATCGTATTAATGACGAGGTTTAGGCTGTGTTCGCTTTCTCTAAGTGCAGTTTCACTTTCCCGCAGGGCATTTTCCGCTCTCTGCAAGTTCTCGATGTCAATATTGACACCAAACCATCGAACCACGCCGTTGGCATCAGTAAGCTTTCGACCGGAGAAATAGAACCACCGGTATTTGCCGTCTCCTCCGCGGATGCGACCTTTCAACTGAGTATGGTCCGAATTCTCAAGATCTCGTTTCCAGATCTCAACCATCTCAGGGATATCATCCGGGTGATAGAGGTCAAGGAAGCCCCAATCCAGAATTCGCTCAGCCGGTAGCCCGGCATAATCCAGCCAGCTTTTGTTGACAAAGTCCGCGCTGCCATCGGGTCGCGCCGACCAGACGAGCACCGGAAGCGAGTCGATGATGAGCCGGAGATTGTGCTCGCTGGCTGCAAGCGCGGCCTCGGTTGCCCTGAGCGCATTCTCAGCTTGCTTGCGATCCTCGATATCAAGAACGACGCCGTACCATCTGACAACCTTTCCATCCGGATCGTGCCGCGGCTTTTGCCGAAGACTACACCACCGAAATTCACCGTCCGCGCGTCTGAGCCTGCCCTCGACTTCCTTGGCGGTCCTGGAAGTCATTATGTCCCGCCAATCCGTGGCTAGTCGATCAAGGTCATCGGGGTGGAAGAGGCGGTAGAAGTTTTCGCCAGCAATGTCAGCCAGTGGCAGGCCGACATATTCCAAGAAGTGCTGATTGGCGAAATCCAGCATTCCGTCCGACGTTGTAGACCAAGCCATTGCCGGGATCATGTCGATGATCTCGGCACTGTTTATTGGGTGTTCCAAGTCGATCCCCCGGCTGCTCGTAACGCTTGCACAGACCTGAAAATACGCCGTTCTGCGATTTTAGGTTAGCTGAGATTTATAGACCAAGGTCTATTTTTGCAGTCCTTTCGTCTAGTCCGGAGAGACGATGGTCTCAATTGAGATTTTGCCTCATCAACCCTACACATGGCAGTCATGGGGTGGGGCACCCCTGCCTAAGCATTGCATTATCACACGCATCCACGGCAATTCTCTGCTCTCCAAGTGCTCGACGCCGTCGAGCTTTTGGAGGGCAGAGAATACAAATGGTGTCACCCGGGAGCTCGCGTAATGGCCTCAAATCCATCCAAACCCGTTTCAATTGTCCTCGTGCACGGAGCGTTTGTTGATGCCTCCGGCTGGCGGAAGGTCTACGAGATTTTGACGCATGAGGGTCATGAAGTCCTTGTTGCACAGAATTCCGCAGTCACGTTTGCGCAAGATGTGGAGCGCACGAAGGGTGTGATCGCGGAGGCAGCCAACCCGGTTGTGCTCGTTGGGCATTCTTACGGTGGCGCCGTCATTACCGAGGCAGGGATTGACGAAAAGATCCTGAGTCTCGTTTATCTGGCAGCCTTCGTTCCAGACGCCGGGGAATCAGTTTTAGACCTGGCCTCGCAAGAAGTCCCTGGTGCGGAGAAAGCACCACTCCTTCCGCCGAAGGACGGCTTCATCAAAATCGATCCGCTAAAGTTTGCTGCCGCATTCTCGGCCGACATCGATCCCGTCGAAGCGCAGTTCATGGCTGCCGCCCAAAGACCGTGGGGCCTTGAAGCCGTCCAAGGCAAGATCACCTCTGCGGCATGGAAAGCCAAGCCATCCTTCTACCTGCTCGCAACGGAAGATCGAATGATACCCGCTCAAGCGCAGGCCGCGATGGCCGCGCGCGCAGGAGCTGCGGTCGTAGAGGTTCGCAGCAGCCATGCGGTAATGCTGTCCGAGCCTGAAGAAGTCGCAGCGCTCATCACAAATGCCGCCAAGCTGAACCAGCAAGACGATGCTGAGCGTCAACTGCTGTCCACATCAATCACCGACTGGGGGTACTATGCGCAACTTTCTTATGCCGACACGTTCACAGACACCACAGATATCACCGACTAAACCCGAGGATAATAGCATGCCTCAGCTTTCACGCCGCGCTTTCGCGAGCGCTCTGCCTCTTGGCCTCGTCGGAGGAACCGTGTTCGGCGGAAGTCTGCTCGGCGACTTGACTGCTCAGGCTGCAACACCCAAGGCTGCCGGAAAACCGGTCGCAACAACGCCGTCTGCGCAGATTCATATCGGCCGTTTTACGGTAACTGCGCTGACGGATGGGTATGCTGATATGCCCTACAATTATTTCCCGGGACGCTCAGCCCCCGAAGTGGAAAAGGCCGCAAACGCCCAGTTTACTGCCAGACCCAGCGGGGTTCGTTTTCTGTTCAATCAATATCTCGTTGAAGACGGTAAGCAACGCATTCTGATCGATGCCGGCGCTGCGGGTTCTATCGGCGAAACCGGGCATCTTCCGCAGGCGCTGGCCACGCTCGGTCTGAAGCCGAGCCAGATCGACGCCGTTATCGTGACCCATATGCACCAGGACCACATGGGCGGTTTGGTTCTCGGCGGTAAGAAAAATTATCCCGATGCGGAAGTCTACATAGATCGTCGTGACGTCAAGCACTGGACCGACCGGGCTAAGCGCAATGGGGCGCCTGATTTCCTGCAGCCCAGCTTCAAGATGGCCGAAGAGGTGGTGCGCCTTTATCCGAAGCTGCAAGCGATTGACGGAGAACGTGAAATCGTTCCCGGCGTTTCGATTGTCGACCTCACCGGCCATACGCCTGGCCATATCGGCGTTCGCATTGAGGATGGCGGCAAGAGCCTGATCATGGTTTCCGACATGATTTTCCCGGTCGTCCACCCGGCTGCAACGGACGTGTTCTTCCTGTTCGAGCAGGATCAGGCTGCTGCCAAAGCGATGCGAGATCGCTTTTACCCACAAGCTGCTTCAGAAGGCGCGCTGATCGCTGCGACCCATATGCCGTTCCCCGGTCTTGGTCGCGTGGTATCCGATCGTGGTCAGATGCGCTGGGAAGTCGCCGACTGGGCCTTGCAAGACTGATGCTTTGGCCACCCGGAAATAGATCTCGGCCCGCTTCGTCCACCGATGCGGGCCTGCTCACGGTTAGGGACCCTCGCATCCGCTCCGATGTGCCAAGACCGTGGAAAGCGGATATTCAAGCTCCGGCTCACCCAGCACTTCGTCCCCCGCTACACCGAACATCAGGTTTACTAAGCAGTCGCACCGCTCCGTCAGAGGTTCCAACAGCTGGAAGCTGATAAATGCAGCGTTGCCGGAAAGATTAAAAGGAAGATCCGAATGACCGAAGCTCAAAGACCGCCTCTACCCCCGTTTACATCAGCGACTGCTGCCGAGAAAGTGCTGCTTGCCGAAGATGGCTGGAATAGCCGGGACCCGGCCAAGGTCGCCTTGGCGTACACGGTCGATAGTCAGTGGCGTAACCGCGCCGAGTTCGTCAATGGCCGGGAGGCTATTGTGGCTTTTCTTGCTGGAAAGTGGCGGCGGGAGCTCGACTACCGTCTCATTAAGGAGCTGTGGGCGTTTGATGGCGACCGGATTGCCGTCAGGTTTGCATATGAGTGGCATGACGACAGCGGCAATTGGTTTCGATCTTTCGGCAACGAGAACTGGGAGGTCAGTGACAGTGGCCTGATGCGCAAGCGATACGCTTGCATTAACGACCTGCCGATCCGCGTGGAAGACCGTCGCTTTCACTGGCCGCTCGGTCGTCGCCCCGACGACCACCCGGGGCTCAGCGAGTTTGGTTTCTGATCGACCTCGTTTCCATCTCCATCAGTCAAAAACATCGGCATGGTCATTTTGAACTCGCATTTTTCACAACAGTCGTCTCCGGCAGAAGAAGAGGCTATCGAGGTCAAAGCTTTCGTCGATCTGTACAATGTCTCACCGGCAACGCTCAAGGCCGAAGAGCATTTTGAATGCCTGCCCATCAACGGTGGATGCGCGATCTCTCTGCCAAGGGCGCCGGCCATCGGTCTAAACCGTGTACTGGGATTAAACTCCGTGAAGGATCTTGAGGAAGCCTATGGGTGGATGAAAGGGAAGACCGGACACCGGTTTCTCCAAGTAGATATCGAGAAGGCTTCGGCCGAAACTAAAGAATGGATCCTCACTGAGGGTCTGCTTGAGTATGGTGTCGGCTGGGCGAAGCTTGTCTACGACGGCTCATCAGTGAACCGTTCGGAGCCCAACTCTTTGCGAACGCGACTCGTTCGTGTTGAGGAAGCTATGCTCTTTGGATCGATGGTGTGCAAAGGCTTCGACTTTCCATCGACCCTGACGAGGTTGTGGTCTGCAATCGTCGCAAAAGTGGGTTGGTCGTGTTTCTTCGCCTTAGACGGTGACAATCCAGTCGGGACAGCCGCCATGTACCAGTCTGGCACCTACGCATGGTTAGGCGGCGGCACGACACTTCCGGAGTTCCGAAATCGTGGCGTTCAAAAAGCGCTCATCGAAAACCGTGTCGAGCAAGGGCTCAGCAACGGCGTGTCGACTTTCGCCGTCGAGACATTGGCACCTGTTAGTGGAGAGCCTAATATTTCCTTCGATAACCTTAGGAAAGTAGGCTTCCGGCACGCCTTTCACCGGAAGAACTTCAAGTTGTGAGATCGCAATCTTACTCGATGGGCTCGCCCACCGTCGTCCCGCCGGCGGGGACACGCGTTAGCTCTTGCTGAGCCACTCCTCAAAAGTTTCGTTCGACCTGAAGAAGAAGGGAAAGTACGCATGAATACGGAAACCCGCAAAAAAATGGCCGCTTGGCTGACCTCAACACCAGGGGTTATCGCAGCGCTCGATCAAAGTGGAGGGTCTACCCCTGAAGCCTTGAGCTCATATGGTATATTGAATACGGCCTATCAGGGCGAAACGGAAATGCTTGAACTTATCCATGCGATGCGGGTGAGGTTAATGACCGCCCCCGGATTTTCAAGCGAGCGTGTGATCGGCGCCATCTTATTCGAACACACCATGGATCGCTCCATCGGCGCCAAATCAATCCCGGCATACCTTTGGGAAGATCGCGGAATCATCTCCTTTTTAAAGGTCGATAGCGGTCGTGAGGCCGAGCACGATGGCGTTCAATTGATGAAGCCCATGCTGAATCTTAGCAATTTGCTTGAGCGCGCGTTGGAAAAGGGATGCCTTGGGACGAAAATGCGCTCGGTCGTGCGTTCAGCGTCCGAGAGAGGGATTTCTGCTGTTGTCAGGCAACAATTTGAGGTGGCCTCGACGATCCTAAAGAACGGACTGATCCCGATTATCGAGCCTGAGGTCCTCGTAGATAGCCCGGATAAGGCGATTGCCGAAGCGATATTGGTCAAGGAAATTCTCAAGAACCTTTCGGAACTTGCCCATGGAACGAAGGTCATATTGAAGCTTACTCTGCCAAGTCAGCCGGACCTCTACGCGCCGCTTGTCGAGCATCCCAAGGTTGCTCGCGTTTTTGCCTTATCCGGGGGCTACAGTCTAAAGGTCGCTTGCGAAAAACTAAGAGAGAACACCGGGGTGATCGGAAGCTTCTCACGGGCTTTGGTTGAAAACCTACGTGTCTCCATGCCAGACAGCGAATTTAGCCGAAATCTCTCTCAAAACATTGAGGAAATATATCTGGCTAGCACACAGAAGGCGAGACCGCGTGACGCGGGGCACTCATCTACAGTGCGATGAAATCAGCAGAAAAACATGGTACCCACAAGCTCTGCCGCTTCGGTGTAACCATGTCACCATACGACTTGAAAGCCGGCGAGTGCGGTGTAGCGTCTATGTTTTATGAATAGAGAGCAAAGTGTCACACGATCGCGGGTCCCAGGCATTGTCGAAGCAAACCGGTTTCCAATTCGGCGATTTCCGCTTGTTGCCAGAAGCTCAAGCACTTTTGTATAAGGGGCAACCCGTCGGCGTCGGCGGGCGAGGTTTCGATATCCTAACTCTGCTCGTAGCACGGGCAGGCGAAGTGGTTAGCAAAGCCGATCTGTACGCGCACGTATGGCCAGACTATATCGTTCACGACCATAATTTGAAGGTCAATGTCGGCAATCTTCGACGATCGCTGGCCCAATTCGATCCCTCTACCGAGTACATCGCCACGATCCCGGGGAGGGGATACAAATTCGTTGGTGGTTTGGAAAACGACATTCCAGCGCCAGCGAGGCAAGTCGCTTCAACTACGAGTCACCATATCGCTCCACCCCAAACGCGGCAGCTTCTCGGCCGCGATGACGCGATCCGACAAATCTCCGAGCAGCTCAATCAACCGGGTTATCTCACCATCGTCGGGCCGGGCGGAGCCGGCAAAACGTCACTCGCGGTCATGGTTGCTCATCAATCATGCAAGGCAGGCGAGGCCATTGCTTTTGCGGATCTCTCGACGGTCAGCGATCCTCGATTTGTGGTGCCAGCGATCGCGTCCGCTCTCGGAGTTTCTCTCGGATTCGACGATCCTATCGCCGGCGTGATCGACCTCCTTCGAAGCGACAGGTTGCTTCTGATCATCGACAATTGTGAGCACGTTATTGCGATGGCAGCGACCGTGGTCGAACGAATATCGTCAGAAGCTCCGGCTGCCCGTATTATTGCGACCAGCCGCGAGCCGTTGCGGACACGGCACGAGCAAATCCATTTCCTCTCCGGGCTCGCTTATCCGGACGAGGCGAAACCGCTCTCTACCAGCGATGCGCTGCAGTTTCCGGCAGTCCAACTCTTTATTAACAAGGCGCAGAGTTCAAGTGATGCCGAGCCCACCGACGAATATGTCCGCAGCGTCGTTTCGATCTGCACACGCCTGGATGGCCTAGCACTCGCGATTGAGTTGGCAGCCGGCACTGCCGGTGTTCTTGCACCCTCGGCGCTTGATGACCTTTTCAAAGATGGCTTTGATACAATGAATAGGGGGGCAAGGGATGCGCCCCTGCGGCATCAATCCCTGGAGGCGACCCTCGACTGGAGCTATCGGCTGCTTCCGGACCGCGAGGCCATCTTGCTCGGACTGCTTTCTGTGTTCTCGGGGCGGTTCAGCGCCGACGACGCAGAAGCGATGTATTCCGCAGGCGACCTCGAACCGATGGCAGGACGTGATGCCCTCTCGCAGCTTGTGGCGAAATCACTGCTTTCCGCGCAACACGATGGCGCCACTATGCACTACAGGCTGGCCGAGAGCACCGGCACCTATGCGGCGCGGCGTCTCTTTGGTTCACCCTACAGAGGGAAAGCAAAGCGACAGTTTGCCATCCGGATAAGGGACAAGCTGCAGATTGCCGAACGGGAATGGTCCTCACAGACGTCTCGCTATTGGTTGGGGAAATATCGCAGCCAGATTGACGATGTCCGTGCCGCGATCGGCTGGGCGTTCGATCCTGCGGGCGACGCTGCACTAGGCGTGGAACTGGTGGCCGCAGCATTGCCCCTATGGCAAGAGCTTTCGGCGTTCAGAGAAATGTTGGCAGCCATCGACCTTGCAAGCGAAAACAGTGCGGCCCTATCAGGGCTGGCGCCCCTGGGCCGTGCAAAGCTATCTACAGCGCAGGCATGGGCCATGACGCTGGCGCGCCAGATGCATCCGCAAACCAGTGATGCCTGGCGCGAAAGCATCTATCATGCGAGCGGATCGCGAGACGCCGAGTTTCAGATACGTTCGGTGTGCGGACAGGCCGTTTTTCTGGCTTATTCCGGCCGGCCGCGCACCGCGTTGCGAAGCATGAACGAGTTTGCAGCAGCAAAGGGCTTGGACTGGAAAACTGCGCCAGATGGGAAGCGACTGTTAGCGCATATCGAGATTTACGCAGGGGACCTCACTTCGGCTTCGGCCCATCTGGAAGCGCTGATGAACGATTGGGGTCACCTCGAAGAAGGCCATGGACTCTCTCGGTTCCAGGTCGACTTGCCGGCGGGTATACGTTTGTCTCAGGCATTTCTCTTCTGGTTACAGGGGGACTCTAATCGTGCCGCCGATCTAGCCAGTCGTGCCATCGATCGTGCCGTTGACCTCGATCACATGATATCCCTTGGTAACGCCATCTCTCTGGCGGCTCTGCCGATCGCTTTCGTAGACGGCAATTTGGAAACCGCTTCGCAGCTTCAGCGGCAGCTGACTGAGGTCAGCCGGCGTGAAAGCGTTGGCATCTACGAGGGGACCGCCACGTTTTTCGCCGGTGCCATCCAGTCTGCTCGAGGTGACAAAGCTGGCTTCACCTTGATGCGGGACAGCATTACTGCATTGCTCAGGGGAAGCTGGCGTGCGCGCGTTCCTTTCTACCGAGGCCTATTGGCGGAAGCCTATATAGCTGCAGGTGAAATGCAACTCGCTGAAAACACCCTACGCGCCGTGCTTGGCGAAATTGGGATTCGTGAGGAACGTTGGTGTCATCCTGATCTCTGGCGCGTGGCTGGAATGATCGAGGCCGGAAACGCCCGCCCACACCAGGCGAAGCGATATTTCCAGAAGTCTTTAGATAGCGCGATTGTCATGGGCGCAGACGCCGCGACCAAACGCACGAGGCTTGCCATGGGTGCGGCGGATGTCCGCTGACGTTGGCCCTTCAATCTCTTCCTCGCGTGTCGACGCGCTCTCGCAGCGACGCATTTTCTCGCTCCAGCTGAGCAATCTTGTCGATTAGGTGCTGTGAGGCCGAAAGAAATTCGGCTTCAGTGTAGCGTGGCTCAATGTGCTGCGGACAATTCCAGTCGAACGCCTCGAGCTTGAGCTTGAAAATGCGTTCCGTCTTGGCGCCGTAACCAGCATCGGTGATTTTCGCTGTGAACACTGGATCAGCGTCGAGCGCCAGCTTCTCGGCACGGGCATAAATCTTCAGACGTGTGCGTGCGGGATAGTCCATGAGAAACAGGCATGTCCGGTCGTTCTCAGCCAGATTCCCGGTGCTGATATACTGGCGATTACCGCGGTAATCGACGAAGGCAAGCGTGCGATCGTCGAGCACTTTGAGAAAGCCCGGAGGTCCGCCGCGGTGCTGGACATAGGGCCAGCCTGTCTCCGAAACCGATGCCATATAGAAACTGTCGCGCTGGGCAATGAACGCGGTTTCCCTGATTGAAAACCGGTCGAATTCCCGGTGCCCCTTGAAGTCGGACCATAAACGATCCGCTCCCATTTCCTCTTGCGCCCTGCGAACTGAAGGGGTGATCGCGATATCCATAAAGCCATAGGTCACATCGTATCTCCTCATTGTATTGTCGGTTCGCAGGGCATTTGGAATGGGACGCTATAGCGCCTCTCGTGCGGCTTGCTGCGCCCGGGCATAACTTTCGGCCACAGCAGCATAGTTGGGAGCGGCAAGTCCATAGAGCTTGCCGAGTTCAGCAGCCTCGGGCCGTGCCCAGGTCCGGTGAAGCTCAGACAGCAACGCGTTGGTCGAGGTCGGCTTGACGCCGCCCTGCACGAAACGGGCAAGCGAAATGCGCGATGCCATTTCGCTTGGATCTCCCGACGCATCAAGGACAGCATAGACATCATAGCCGGCGACACGGGCGTCGAGCGCGGGAAACATCACGCAGACACTGGTCCAGACGCCTGCCATGATGAGGGTGTTGCGGCCCGTTGAGCGAACTGTTGCGACGAAATCGTCATTGTCCCATGCGTTCACTTCACCCTTGCGCGGCACATAGACCGCATGTGGCGCGAGTTCATGAATTTCGGGCATAAGCGGACCATTTGTGCCCGCAGGTTCCGAGGCGGTTGTGATCACCGGTATGTTCAGGAGTGTCGCGAGCCTGGCGATCATCTCGACATTCCGGCGTAGATCGGCGACCGGTATGTCCTTTACCGTTTGAAACAATCCCGATTGGTGATCGAGCAGCAGGATCAGGGCGTCGGAGGGATCGATGAGGGCTGCGCCGCCACCGGTCGGAAGTGTGCTTGGCTTGGATTTGCTGTTGTACATGGTCGTTATCCTTCTTTGAGTTTGAGTCAGTTGATCAGGTTTCTGGCGAGGAAGTCGCGCATTAACGGGATCATCTCGTCCGCCTTGTCCTCAAGGGCGAAATGTCCGGTGTCGAAAAAATGAAGTTCGGCGTCGGGAAGGTCGCGGAGGTAGGCGCGCGCGCCGTCGGGCAGGAAGATGGGATCGTTCTCGCCCCACAGGATGAGCGTCGGAGGTCGATGTTCGCGCAGATAAGCGTGAAATGCCGGATAGAGCGCGACGTTGGTCCGATAGTCGTAGATAATATCCAGCTGGATTTCGACGCTGCCCGGACGGTCGAGGAAGAGCTGGTCGTATAGCCACGAGGCGGGATCGATCCGCGCCTCGTCCTTTGACCCAGTGAGATACTGGAAGCGTGTGCCGTCGAGCGACAGAAATGGCCGCATCGCATCGCGGGTCGCCGGACCGTTGTCAGTCCAGTAAGCGCGCGTTGGTGCCCAGAAGTCACCCATGCCCTCTTCATAGGCGTTACCGTTCTGGATGATCAGAGCGGTCACCCGGTCGGGATGAGCGAGTGCCACGCGAAACCCGGTCGGGGCGCCGTAATCCATGACGTAGAGAGCGTAGCGCTCGATACTCAGCTGTTCTAGAAGGTCGGCGACGACGTTCGAGAAGGCGGCGAAGCCATATTCGAATTCGCTGGGCGAAGGCATCTCCGACAGACCGAACCCTGGAAGGTCCGGCGCGATCACATGATAGCGGTCGGCGAGCGCGGGAATGAGGTTACGGTACATATGCGACGAACTCGGAAAGCCGTGCAGCAAGACCACGACCGGAGTGCCGCGCTCTCCCGCCTCCCGGTAGAAAATGTTCACGCCGGCAACGCTTGTGGTTCGGTGGTAGGTGACGGGCCAGGTCATTGTCCGGCTCCCGCGATAGTGCTTGCGGCGGCGGCTGCGATGAACGCTGCGACTTCCTGTGGGTGCGACATCATCACGGCGTGACTGCTCTCGATCTCGGTCACCTCTGCCCCGGCACGCTTGGCCATCCGGTGCTGCGCACTCGGTGGCACCATCTTGTCGGCGGAAGCGACGAGATAGAAGCTGGGTTTGGTCTTCCAGGCTGCATGCGTGAGGGGCGCAATGACTGCCGCAAGACCCCAGGGTAGCTGTGCGGCAGCCATGAACCGCGTGGTGGCGGGATCGACATCGGCAGCAAACGCTTCCGGAAAACGGGTCGGGTCGACAACGAGGTAGCCATCCTGCGGAGGCAACAACGGCGCTTTCGCTTCGCCCGGCTCTTCCGGGGCTTCATTCAGCGCTGCGACGGACTCCCCGACATCCGGCACGAAAGCTGCGATATAGGCCAGCGACTTGACTTTGGGATTGTCACCAGCCTCGGTGATCACGGCTCCGCCATAGCTGTGGCCGACCAGCAGCACCGGATGGCGAGCCGATGCGATAAGGCGTTCGATAGTGGCGACGTCACCTTCAAGTGAGGTCGTCGGGTGTTGAGCGACAAGCACCTCAAACCCGCGGTCTACAAGTTCGCCATGGACTTGTTGCCATCCGGAGCCATCGACAAAAGCGCCGTGCACGAGGACGAGCGAAAGGGCTGGCGCCCCAGTTGCCTGGGTGCCCGAAAGAGAATTGGTCATGATCTTTTCCTTTGGGGGGTGGCCGCGGAGCCGTTGGCCCCGCGGAGGGCCTGCGTAGTTTAGTTGCAAACCTTGCGGTCGAGGAAGTCGCGGATTAGCGGCGCCATCACGTCGAATTTGTCCTCAAGCGCGAAATGACCACTGTCGAGAATGTGCATCTCGGCCTTCGGGAGATCGCGGAGATAAGGGTGCGCGCCGGGCTCGGGGAAGATCTTGTCGTTCTTGCCCCAGACGATCAGCGTCGGCGGCTGGTGATCGCGAAAGAAGGCCTGGAACTGCGGGTAGAGGGGTACATTGCTGCCGTAGTCACCCAGGAGATCCAGTTGGATGTCCTTGTTCCCAGGTCGATCAAGCAAGGCCTGATCGACGACCCAGTTGTCGGGGCTGATATGTGCGACATCGCCCATACCGTCGGTATATTGGAACTTCGTGGTCTCGAGCGTGACAAGGCCGGCGAGTGCTTCCCTACGTTCCGGCGTCTTTTCCGCCCAATAGGCCTTGATCGGATCCCAGAATGCGGCGAGGCCTTCGGTGTAAGCGTTACCGTTCTGCACGATCAGCGATTCAACCCGCTCGGGATGTTTTAGCGCCAGCCGGTATCCGATCGGTGCGCCATAATCCATGACGTACATGCTGTAGCGATCGGCTCCGACCTTTTCGGTCAGCTTGTCGACAATGTTGGTAAGGTTCTCGAATGTGTAGGAGAACTTGGTGTGGTCAGGTGAGTCGCTCTGGCCATAACCGGGATAGTCCGGTGCGATCACGCGGTAGCGGTCGGCAAGCAACGGGATGAGGTTGCGGAACATGTGTGACGAAGTCGGAAAACCGTGCAGCAGCAGAAGGACCGGCGCATCCTTGGGACCGGCTTCGCGATAGAAAATCTTCACGCCGTCGATCGTGGTGTTTTTATATTGAATGACAGGAACAGCCTTCGCGGCAATGACCGCGTTGTTCGGTATGCAGCGGGCTTCGGCTGCAACGGGAGAGATGGCGATAAGGAGCGCGACGGTGGCGAGAAGATGTTTTTTCATGACCTTTTCCTATTTGAACGGGTGCAGAACATCTGCGCCTCTGGAGAAAAGGACTATCATCGCCGGTCTTGGGGACTGGGATAAATAAGGGTAAAAAGTTGAACAGCATGCGGTGGTAAAGGACGCGATGATCAGGAGAAATTGTTCTATCAGACGCGGCGTGATCGGAAGGTCTGCCCCGCTTCTTGGCTCTTTTTGCAACCAAACTCGATATCCGTAAAAGAGTACGTTTTGCTGGGGAAATCAGTATGGCGGGTTTCGGGTTTGCTGGTTTTGGGTCCGATTCCAATCAAGTTAATAAGTAAGCTGGCGGATTTTGCAAATGATCCTTCGCTGGCAACCAGCTAAGAGTTGGCCGACCGGGGCCGCGATATCGCAACGCCTCTACGAAGGCCGAGGACGCTGGCGAGTTGAGCTTGCGGCTGGGATAATACAAGTGGAAACCTTCATAGTCGGGACACCAATCTGCCAAAACCTCCAACAGGCGACCATGGCCCCGGCCATCATGGGCAATCCTGACCGGCCGGAACTGGGCGAGGAGCTGACGAACAGCTTTTGCCGCACCGATCCTGAAATTGCCAGGCAATTTGCGCGGGCGACCTTCACCTCAGACAATCGGGCCGACCTGCCGAACGTGAAAGCCAGGACACTTATCCTGCAATCGAGCGAGGACATCATCGCCTCAGAGCAGGGTCGGCGAATACGTACACGAGTCGATATCGGCCAGCAGGATCGTCTATCTGAAGGCGAGCGGCCACTGCCCGAATTTGAGCGCACCTGATGAAGTTATATCCGCGGTGGCCAGGTTTGTCTGACGTCGAACCCTCCGAGGATCTGGAAGACCTCTTTGAGAACGCGCCCTGCGGCTATCTCTCCATGAATCCTGACGGACGGGTCGCCAGGGTCAATCGCACCTTGTGCGGATGGCTCGACAAGCAGCCGGATGAAATCGTCGGGGAGCGCTTTCGCGATCTCCTCCACGTTCCCGGCCGGATCTTCTACGAAACCCACTTCGCCCCGCTGCTTCGCATGCAGGGATTTGTCAACGAAGTTGCCCTCGATCTAAAAACATCCGACGGGGCTGCGATTGCAACCATTGCGAACGCATCCGAGCGGCGAGGGGATAATGATCAACTCCTGTTTACCCGGCTGACGATCTTCAAGGCGACGGAGAGGCGACGATACGAACGCGATCTCGTCGACGCTCAATCCGCTGAACGCAAGGCGCGTCTGCGGCTTGAGGAAAACAACGCTAATCTGACCGCCGATGTTGCTGAGCAGGTTGCCAATCGTTTGCTCGAAAAGCAGAACGCCGATCTACGAGAGCAGTTCATCGCCGTGCTTGGCCACGACCTGCGTAACCCGCTGGCGGCGATCAATGCGGGCAGACGGATGATCGAGAAGGCGCATCAAGACGCCAAGACCACGCGAATTACCCGCCTCATGGGGGAGAGTGTCACGCGGATGAGCGGGCTCATCGACAATCTGATGGATTTTGCACGCGGTCGTCTCGGGGGCGGCATTGGGGTGGAGATCAGACACGGCGATCGGATAGAGCCTACCCTTGCCCAGGCCGTGAACGAGATCAGAGCTAGCCATCCGGACAGAGAGATCGAGCTGCGGTTCGACGTACCCCAAACCGTGGACGTTGATCACGCGCGGGTCGCCCAGATGTTTTCCAACCTGCTCGGCAATGCGATCGCGCACGGGTCGAAGGACCGCCCCATTATTGTCGAGGCTGGCATCGTCGATGGCATGTTCCATCTAGCAGTTTCCAATGGCGGTGAGGCCATACCGCCTGGAGCGATGGAGCGCCTGTTCCAGCCTTTCTATCGCGGCGACGTCAGCCCTAGTTCGCAAGGATTGGGGCTCGGGCTCTACATTGCCTCGCAGATTGCAGAAGCTCACGGCGGTCAGCTTCAAGCTCCCGATTGCCTGAGTTTACCTGCCATTCACACCGCCAATTAGTGCAGAGACTCGTTCGGCCCGCGCCAAACCAGCGATCTGGCCCGGATGAAAAGGTCCGTTTGGGTAACGTGCCGGGCTGATATGCCTCGACGAAGGCAGCGTGAACAATAGCAGCGGTGCGGACCTATCCCAAGACCACTCGATGCTGATATTTCAGGAGGTTAGCTCCATTCACAGAGCAATGCAGCGGTTCGATTGCGCTCAAGGCGAAGTAAGATACGAAAAGTTATTACCTCTTCGCGCGCACATGCCAACGCGGAGTGATGATAATCGATTATTGCTAGGTCAAATTTGGCGGCGGAGTTTGGGATACCAAGAGCTTTGAGGTGCCCGGGTCCTGACCTGAACTTACAGCAGCTTTAACTCGGTGCGCGACATCGTTGCGCATATTGTCGAGAGGACGTCTTCAACTGGGGCAAGGATTTCTGAGGCGATTACGGCCTTGCCGACATCCTGGAATTCTGAGATCAACATTGCGACCTCGGGGAGCGAAAGTTCCGATCCTTCGACAAAGATAATCACTGCATCGAAGTCATCGACATAAACGCGATCTACGGCGATGGACTCTGACAGTTCGTCACGAGCAAACGCGTCTGCCATTAGCTTAGCAACAACAGGGCTATATGCAAAGCGGCGCATATCGCCGATCGCTGCGGAAAATCCGCCGGACCTCGTGGCAAACACGAGCTCCAACCCGGAATTCTTGAGCTGGTAGTACAGGGCTGCCAATCTGGGCGGTAGGTCCGATGAGACGATCGGCGCGTCTTCGTCCGGTAACAGCATCAGAACCCGAGAAGGAACGGTGTCCGTCATCGCATCTGCCCCCCATTCACAATGGGTTTATGACGAGGAGTTTTCGATCGCCAGTTGCATGTTGTGAATCTTTGTAAATGATCGACCTAATGTAGTGAGGGGTGGACGCTGACAGGGTTGATCTGGCCCTCGTTGGGCACGGACGTGCGGATCGATCCCGGTCCTTTCGATATCGGCGATGATCCTGCGCTCCCATTGCAACGCGCCGCCCGCCCGCGCCTCGTCGAGGGCGATGCGGAAGTACTCGGCGGAGGTAACGTCCGATCCAGTCTCACCCTCATCGAGGGTCACGCATCCTTTGAGGCGCAGCAGTTCCGGGAGGCACCAGCGCTCTCCGCTGGCCTGGCAAGAACCAATGGTGTCTTCGAGTATCGTGAGTGCGTCTGCATGACGCCCCAACTGCGCCAAACCCCTTGCTTCTGCCAAGACGAAGGCAGAGCGGAAATTGTTGAACCCCGCGTCGTTCAGTGTCGTCAATTCAGCGCATAGCCTGGAAATCCCTTCGAAGGTACGCCCCTCCGTTATCGCGATCTCGGCGTCGAAACAACGGGCGTACGTCTGCCATAGATCGAGGGACAACGTCTCCGTATGGTCTCGTAGCAGGGAGACGTATTCTTTCGCGAGGTCGAGCCTGCCATCGAGAAGTGCGAGAGGACAACCTGCCTCAGCGAGGACGTGCGTTAGGGACACCTCGTGTTTAACGGCGAGCGCGTCGTTCAACGCCGTCTCTATGGAGGCGAACGCGAGATCACGGTCGCCGAGTATCCAGAAGCATCTTGCCAGCGTGACCCTGGCGGTCACAGCCTGATCCAGATGATATCGCCCCGATGCAGTGGTCACCGCCACCCGCTCGAGATCGCCAAGCATACCCAACAGGAGGTCACGCGCCTCGTCGTGGCGTCCGAGCCAGTGAAGAGCCGTTGCCACGATGCGCTTGCCGACGACGGTATCCATAGGATCGGTTGACGCTCCTGCGAGAGCGATAAACCGGTCGGCCAAATCCATGGCCTGCCGCGGCTCGCCGCTGGTGATAGCGTCAACCCAGAGCGCCCAAGTAGCCCGTAGCTGGGTCCACGTCTCCAGCCCCTTCGGCGACCTGCAGGACCTGGGTCCATGCTTGTAGTCCCTTGTCGGGGCGCGATATCGAACGCATCGCAGGCCATCCCAACGCAGCGTGCAGTTTCATCCAGCTCCGCGTATCCCCTCCGCGAGCGGCTTCAGTCGAAATGGCTCTATTCGTCCAGTATGTCGACTCCTCCATCAGAGTGAGGCGGAAAAACAGAGGTAGCGCCGATACGACGAGCCTCACCGCAGCCCTAGCGTCACCTCCCTCCGAGAACGCCCATTCCGCGGCGAGACGCACCGTTGGTAAATGCTGAGCGTAATCTTGCGACCACTCGTCAACTGGCGTCGACAACATCTCGCCCTCCGCTTCTTCGAGGAGCGTCGTGAGGGAGCGCGCGGCAAACCGGAGAACCTCTGGTTCACGCCGGCTCTCGTTTAGCTTGGAGGCCGCATATATCCTGGTGGTATCCAGAAGACGAAACTGGGTCCTTCTCCCTTTTGGATCGGCAACGACGAGCGACTTTGAAACCAGGTCGTCGATCACAGCCTCGATATCGGCCGCAGCTGTAATGTGGGCGGCGGTCTCCATGCTGAACCACCCCCGCAGTATCGACAATTCCTGTATCGTCTGCTGCTCTTCAGAAGAAAGGAGGTCATAGCTCCAGTCGAGGGTCGCTCGCAGAGTCCGATGCCGGGGCAACGCCGTCCTGGTTCCTCGGGAAAGTACGCTAAAGCCATCTTTCAAAGAGTTAGACAACGCCTCGATGCCCATTGTCTCAAGCCTTGACGCAGCCAGTTCAATCGCCAGCGGAATGCCATCCAGCCGACTGACGATTTCCAGGACGAATGGAGTGTCCTCAACCGTTAGCCTGTAGCCTCCGACGCAAGCATCCGCCCGCTCCATGAAGAGACGAACGGCGGACGATGTGAGGGCCAGCTCTACGGTGTCCGTGGCGTCGTCGCTAGGTACGTTGAGCGGTAGGTCAAGGGGGACGACCCGGTGAACGCGCTCCCCTCGTATTCGCAGCGGCTCCCGGCTTGTCGAGAGGATACGAGACGGTCCCGGAGCCAACATGGCTTTCTCCGCGAACTGCGCCGTATGTGCGACGACATGTTCGCAACCGTCGAGAACGAGCAAAATGTTGCGGTCGTTGAGCCGGGCAGAGATCAAGTCGGCGATCTCGTCGCCCTTCACCGTCACATCCAGCCGAGCGGCGACTAACGGGGCCACCAACTCCCCGTGCTCCACTTCAGCGAGATCGATCCATAAGACCTTCTGCCCGAACCGCTGGGCCACGGAGCGGGCGATAGCGGTCTTTCCAATTCCACCTGGCCCGGTGATGGTGAGAATACGGGTGGACGCAAGATTGTCGACCACGTCATCGATGATATTGTCTCGGCCGATCAGCCCAGGGGGAGGCATTACCTTCTCCCCGAGTTCGAAAGAAGCGATGTGATCCGCCGTCCGCGCCGTCAATGGGCCAATGAAGTTGTAGCCCCTGCCGGGGACATTGGCGATGTATTGCGGTTCGCGCCTCGTATCGCCGAGAGCGCGCCTCAGCGCGGAGATATGGACGCGTAGGTTGGCCTCGTCCACATAAGTATCAGGCCATGAATTTTTGATGATGGCTGAATTTGTCTGGAGCCGGCCTGCGTTGCGAACAAGGTAGATCAGGATGTCCATGGCACGACTGCCGAGCGGGACCGGTTGACCGTTCAGCAGAACAGCCCGCTTGCTCGTCCGAAGAACATACGGCCCGAATTGGAACTCCTCGTCCAAGCATCGTCTCCCCGGTTGATCCTCACCCCATGCATGGATCATGCGTTGTTGCCAACATGCGGCGACGCAACATAGCGTAGGTGGGGAAGACCGCAAATTATGCTTTGGGCGGAGAGCTCAGATTTGCTGGAGCGCGAAATCGGACGGCGCGACGGGAAGGAACTTCCTGAACATTTCCATCGTCATCCGAATGCCTTCGACATTGGCAACGAGAAAGTCTTCGTGTTCGATTGACAGCCAGCTGTCGTATCCGGCCATTCGCAATTCGTATACGAACGATCGCCACCACCCGTCTGGATGGCCGAAGCCCGGGGTGACGTAGCTCCAGCTTCGGCCCGCGACATCGGCGATCGCTCCATTGTCCAGCAGGCCCATAGTCGGCTGGACGCGCTGGTTCAACAGGGTGTCCTTGACGTGGACGTGATGGATCGCGTCCTTCAATGCGGCAATCGATGCGAGGGGATCTGCGCTCATCCAGAAAAGGTGCGACGGATCAAGGTTCGCTCCTACCGTCGGTCCGACCTCGCTGCGCAGCATCATGAGGGTTGGGACGTTGTACACGCATTGATGTCCACAGAGTTCAAGCGCGATCTGCTCAACGCCGCATTCCGAGGCAAGTTCGACGGTGTCTCTCCAAAAGGGGAACAGAACATCGTTCCACTGATAGTTCAATGTTTCCTGAACTTCAGGGGGCCAACTTACGACGACCCAGTTGGGCAGACGGTCGCCGGGTCCACCCGCGGGCAGGCCGGACATCGTACACACGGTCGTGACGCCCAGTTCTCCCGCCACGCGAATCGTATTGCGGAGACAGTCCGCCTGCGCTGTGTCCACGGGATGGAGGGGATTGCCGCTGGCATTGAGCGCGATGATTTCTAGGCCCCGACTGTCAAAAGCGTCCTGGAAATCCCGTCTTGCCTGCGCGCTCGACAGCATTGCGTCGAGATCGAAATGCGGCGCGGTCGACCAACCACCAGCGTTGACCTCAACACCCGAAACGCCCAGTTCGACGGCTTTATCCAGCATTTCCTCCAGGGAAAGCTTGGCAAGGCTGTCTGAAACCACGCCGATCTTCATTCTTCTCCTCCCGAGAATGGATCAAGTGGCGGCGCATGCCCGCCGAACGTAGCCATACCCTACATGGTCGCGTCCTCAAATTGAAACCGACGCTCTCCCGCCGCATTTATTAAGCTTCTCGGCCGGCCCACATTTCCAATCAATCACCGAAAAACTCTGTAAATCTTTGCAAAATCCACCCGCAATGGGCGGCTCCACATTCATTCTGACCCGAAATATGGGATTCAACGCTCCCTCTGAGCCCATTCAGTCGGCGAATGCCAATGTTCGGCCTAACGATCGCCCTCGGCGTTCCGGACCGTTTTTTTTCAAAGATTTATTCGACCGAGGAAGCCGGGGTGTTAGTCTGTCGCCGCTCGATGGAGACAGACGGTGGAAGAGGGATTCATATTCGGCCCCTTCGAGCTGAGGGCGGCACAGCGGACTTTTACGCGCGATGGGGAACCCGTCGCGGTAGGCAGTCGCGCGGTTGATATTCTAATCCTCCTTGTCACCAACGCCGGTCGACTGTTAACGAACGCCGAAATCGTCAAGCACGCCTGGCCGGAGACCTTTGTCGACGATACCAACCTGCGCGTTCACATTTCGGCACTGAGAAAGGCCCTCGGCGACACGAAAGCGGCTTCGCGTTACATCACGAATGTTCCCGGCCGCGGGTATGAATTTATCTCGCCGGTCACCCTCAGACCGCTACCAGCGGTGTCGTCACCAGCCGAGCCTCCGAAGGCTCCCGCCCAAGTGCGTGGTCGTCAAAGGCGTGTACCCGCCATCTACGGCCGCGAGCGAGCCGTTGAACTGCTCTCCGGGCAACTCGCGAAATCCCGCCTGCTTACCATCGCCGGACCGGGTGGGATAGGCAAGTCAACGGTCGCCAGGGCGGTGGTCGAACGTTCGCCGTCCGACATTGTATGGGTCGACCTCGCCGAGGTAAGTAATGGGGAGCTAATTCCGACTGAAGTGGCTTCGAAGCTGGAGATTCCCTCAAGAAGCGACGATATCAACGCGCAGGTCGCCGGGGTGATCGAGGGCCGCGATCTCATCATCGTTCTGGACAGCTGCGAACACGTGGTCGAGGATGCGGCGGTCTTCGTAGAGGCGATACTCGGCCTGACCACCACGCCGTGTTTCGTAACGACGAGCCGGGAGCCTTTGCGGGCGTACGGGGAGTGGGTCCATCGCCTCGAACCGCTCGGGCTCCCCCCGGAGGATGTAGCGGCCGCCGAGGCGCTCGAATTTGCCGCCGTCCAGCTGTTCGTCGAGCGGGCCGCGTCCGCCAAGGGCGGCTATGAACTCACCGACCTCGACGCACCCTATGTCGGGGATATCTGCCGCAAGCTCGATGGCGTGGCTCTTGCGATTGAGCTTGCCGCCGCGCGGATGGACACGATGTCGGCAGAGGCCGTTTCGGCCGCGTTGAACGACCGCTTCCGGATTTTGACAAGGGGCAGACGCACGGCTTTGCTTCGTCACCAGACCCTCCGGGCCACCCTTGATTGGAGCTACACGGTTCTCCCGCACGAAGAGCAGCGAGGGCTCCGACAACTGTCAATCTTCAGGGGCGCGTTTACGACAAACTCAGCAATCGCTTTGCTCGATGGCCGCGACGCAGTCGAGCTAATCGACAATCTTGTCAGCAAGTCTCTTATCGCGATCGAGCCTGGCTCCGAAGGGAAACGGTTCCGCCTGCTCGACACGACCCGCCTCTACGCATACGAGAAACTGATCGAGAGCGGTGAGATTGGCGCAGTGTTCACGCGCTTGGCGGGCTTTCTCGCTGGACTTCTCGAAGAGAACGAGCACACCCTGTACTCGACACCGACGGAGGAACTGCAGGAGGATTTCTCACAGCACGTACCAAGCCTTCGACAAGCATTGGACTGGGCCTTCGATCCGGGTGGCGATACGATTGCGGGTATAAGATTGACCGTTGCGGCGTTGCCATTGTTCCTGCGGTTCTCGTTTCTCGACGAATGCTTTGTATTCGTGAACAAAGGCATTGCCTACCTCGATAACCACCCCGACCTCGACGAGCGGAGCCGAATGAAGCTTTACGCAGCTCTAGGCTGGCCGCAAATGCGCTCGACCGACGGGCCGCAGAAGGGGATTGAAGCATGGACTACGGCCCTTCGTATTGCTGAGGGACTGGGCGATCTCGACTATCAGCTCCGCTCTGTCTGGGCGCTCTGGGTTGATGCCATCAATCGTGCCGAGCCGCTTCTCGGACTGGAGCTGGCGCAAATGTTCCAGGCGCGCGCTGTTACGTCGAGCGAGCCGATCGACATCGTCATCAGCAAGCGTATCATGGGAGCGACACTGCATTGGCTCGGTCGACATGTCGAAGCGCGCGACCTACTGGAGCAAATGATCGAGGAGAACGATGCGCTTCCACCTACCACCAGGTTCCAGTTCGACCAGAAATCCACAGCGAATATCATACTCGCAAGATGCCATTGGGTTCTGGGGGATACCGACAAGGCTCTCCGGCTGATAGAAGAGACAGTCGAGTACACGGTGTCCATCGCCGACGAACTTTCGCTGACTAATGTTCTCGCGGAAGCCGCGTGCCCGGTCACGCTTCTCATGGACAGGGTGGACCTCGCTGAGAAATACATCGCTCTTCTCGCAGAGCACACGAAATCCCTTTCACTCGACGTTTGGAATACCTATTCACGTTGTTTCCGTGCTGACCTGGCGTTCCGCGAGGGGAGAGCGGAGGAGTGTCTGATGGAACTCTGCGCGAGCATGGCACTCTTGGAGCGCGCGGGCTTCACGCTATTCAAGTCGGCATTTCAAAGCCTGGAGGCTCGCGCGCTCGCCACTCTAGGTCGCTTCTCGGAAGCCCACCGCGTTATCGACAGCGCATTGGCTAACGGTCAAAATTCCGGAGAGCGGTGGTGCCGTCCCGAACTCCTGCGGGTCAAGGCGCGATTGATACTGCTGGAAGGAGGGACCGACGCCAACAGAGCGGCGATCAACTCTTTGAAGCAGGCCTAGAGATGGCGCGATCCCAGAAGGCATTGGCCTGGGAGCATCGCATAAGGTCCGATCTCGCAACCGAGCTTACGGGATATGAGGGAGAGGCTTCACCATCCGAGGCTGTAGACAAATCCACGAGGCGAGCGGGCGAATGTCGAAACGCCGACCTTCGATAACCGGTATTTCGGATTCCCGGTTCGCACTGATTCACAACCATTTACTCGCCACTCGCGTAAACCCGAACGAGATTCCGCCGATATCAACCGTCGGAGGACGAGAAATGAAAGCGACATCAGCAGGCGTTACAAGGCGTACGTTCCTCGCAACGACGGCCGCCGCTGCCACGGGGCTTTCTTCCAGACCGATGTGGGCGGCGGAGGCCCATCGGTTCAACCATGGAAATTTCGACATCACCGTTCTGAGCGACGGCTTCCTGACACTCCCTGCAGACGTTCTCCTTCCAGATGCTTCGCCCGAGGAGCGAAGGCCGATCCTGACTTCACTCGGCGGAGACATTATGGGAGCGCCTGTCCATGCCAACGTGCCGTTGATCCGCCATGGCAATGATCTGATCCTGATCGACAACGGCGCGGGTGTGAATTTCCAGGAGAGCGCCGGCCGACTGGCTGGAAATCTCAAGGCGGCAGGAGTATCGCCGGAATCAATCACAAAGGTCGTGTTCACCCACGCGCATCCCGACCACTCGGGCGCGACCGTTACACCGGAACGCAACGTGCTCTATCCCAACGCACAGTACTACGTCAGCCAAGAGGAGTGGGACTTCTGGACGGACAAACAATTCGAAACACGCAGACCTTCGGCTCTCCACGGCTTCGCGAAAGGGGCGCAGCGCGATCTCTTCGCGGTTGAGGACCGCCTTACCCTGTTGAGGGCGGGAGAAGAGGTCGTCCCCGGAATGTCCGTCGTTAACACGCCAGGACACACGCCGGGACACATCTCGGTCGAACTCGCCGGAAGGGACAACCTTCTAATCACCGGCGATGCCTGCACGAATAACGTCATTTTCTTCGCGCACCCCCAGTGGCATTTCGGTTTCGACACCGATCCGGAAACGGCCCTGAAAAATCGCCGGATGCTTCTCGATCGCGCTGCTTCGGAAAAGCTTAAGCTCCTGGGATACCACTGGACCTATCCAGGCGTCGGCTATGCCGAGCGACAGGGAGATGCCTATCGGTTTATGGCCTCCTAGAGAGTTTGAACCTGAAGATTTGGGTTTTGCACGAGGCCGGGAGCGATACTCTCGGCCTCGACGCTTATTGGTACCGAGGAGCCTTCACTACCCGCTTATCATCTATTTACGACGCTTTACTCGATTTACACCGACGTCGAAGGCACCGTCCGTCTCGTCGCAACAGAGGCACTTCGCTTCCACGGAGACGGACATGAACAGCACCGCCATCGCAACACAGCCTATCGCCACCCGGCGTGATTTCCTCCTAGCCGGAGGCGCGGTGGTCGCCGTCGCGTCGCTTCCGAAGTGGGCTTCGGCCGCAACGCAATCCAACACAACCCAACAGGGGACTTCGAACATGGGAATTGTCACGACGACCGACGGTACCGAAATCTTCTACAAGGACTGGGGTCCCAAAGACGCTCAGGCGGTGGTCTTCCATCACGGCTGGCCGTTGTCCGCCGACGACTGGGACAACCAGATGATGTTCTTCCTCGACAAGGGATTCCGAGTGATCGCCCACGACCGCCGCGGCCACGGCCGCTCCACGCAGACCGACACTGGCAACGAAATGGACACCTACGCGGCCGATGTCGCGGAGCTGGCCGAGAAACTCGACCTCAAGAACGCGATCCATGTCGGTCATTCGACGGGCGGCGGCGAGGTGGTCCACTACGTCGCCCGCTCCAAGAAAGGGCGTGTTTCCAAGGCCGTGATTATCGGCGCTGTCCCACCCATCATGGTCAAGACCGAGAAGAACCCGGGCGGTCTTCCGATCGAGGTCTTCGACGGGTTTCGGGCGGCCCTGGTCGCCAATCGCGCGCAGTTTTACCGCGACGTGCCCTCTGGCCCGTTCTACGGGTTCAACCGCCCGGGTGCGCAGGTCTCCGAAGGCATTATCCAGAATTGGTGGAGACAGGGCATGATGGGCGGTGCCAAGGCCCACTACGACTGCATCAAGGCCTTCTCGGAGACCGACTTCACAGAAGACCTCAAGGCGATCGAACTGCCCGTCCTCGTTATGCACGGCGATGACGACCAGATCGTGCCCTATGCCGACGCCGCGCCGCTTTCGGTGAAGCTGCTCAAGAACGGAACGCTAAAAACCTATCCCGGACTTGGCCACGGAATGTGCACGATCAATCCGGACATCGTGAACGCCGACCTGCTGGCCTTCTTCCAGAGCTGACGCCTGCTGCGTCGACCACGTGCTGCAGGGACCGCTCTGCGTTCCGCCCGTGAATTGGGCCCTGCGGCACGTCTACTTCTCATGCCGGAAATCTAACAAGGGGATTTTTCAATGCTCATCGTTCTCGCACTCCTTATCGGCGTTGTCGCGGGCCTTCGCGCCATGACCGCGCCCGCGGCGGTCGCGTGGGGTGGCTACCTCGGCTGGTTCGACATTTCCCAGAGCAGCCTTTCCTTCATGGGGTCATTCTGGGCGGTCGCGATCTTCACAGTCCTCGCCATCGTCGAGCTCATCACCGACCAGCTTCCGAGCACGCCTTCGCGCAAGGTGCCAATGCAGTTCGGCGCGCGGATCGTCACGGGTGCACTCAGCGGCGCCACGATTGCGTCTGTTGGAGGTATGCTTCTAGTTGGTTTGATCGCGGGGGTCATCGGCTCTGTGATCGGTACATTCGGCGGTGCGGCAGCTCGTGCGTACCTCGCCAATCGTTTCGGGCGTGATCTACCTGCCGCGCTGGTGGAGGATGGCGTGGCCATCGCACTGGCTCTGCTGACCGCGATGGCTGTGTCATGAGGGCGTACGATGCGATATTCATCGGCGCTGGCCAGGCCGGGCCGTTTCTCGCAGCGCGCATGGCCGCCATGGGCCGAAAGGTCGCGCTGATCGAGAGGAAGTTTCTTGGTGGCACCTGCGTCAACGCCGGGTGCATGCCCACCAAGGCGCTGGTGGCCAGCGCCAAAACCGCCGAGGTCGCCCGCCGTTCTTCGGAATATGGCATAAACGTCAGCGGGAGCATTTCGGTCGATATGGCCGCGGTGGCGGCACGCGCCAAGAAGGTGACGCTCGAGGCCAGAGGGGGACTGTCCTCCTGGTTCGACAGCCTTGAGACAATGGATGTCATCTACGGCCAGGCAAGTTTCATCGCCACGAAAACCGTCATGGTCGACGGCAAGCGCTATACCGCGCCGCAGATATTCCTAAATGTCGGCGCGCGCCCGCATATTCCCGACGTACCCGGCCTGGCCGGCGTGCCGTATCTCACGAGCACTTCGATCATCGCGCTCGAGCAACTACCGAAACATCTAGTGGTATTGGGCGGGAGCTATATCGGGCTTGAATTCGCCCAGATGTATCGCCGCTTCGGAGCGGAAGTCACCGTCATCGAACGCGGACAGCATCTGGCATCGCGGGAAGACGTCGGCATTTCCGAAGCTATAGCGGACATTCTGACCAGTGACGGCATCGAGGTTAGACTCGGTCATAAACTGACGTCGGTCGGCAAGAAGGGCTCGGAGATCATCGTACAGACGGACCATGGCGAAGTCCGGGGCAGCCATGTCCTTGTGGCCATCGGTCGCCAGCCCAACACGGATGATCTCGGCCTCGAGGTCGCGGGTGTGGAGACCGATCAGCGCGGCTACATCAAGGTGGATGATAGGTTGCAGACCAATGTCGAAGGCATCTGGGCTCTCGGCGACTGCAACGGGCGAGGGGCCTTCACCCATACCTCCTACAACGATTTCGAGATTGCGGCCGCGAACCTCCTCGACGGTGGCGACCGCAAGGTGTCGGACCGAATCCTCGGCTACGGCCTCTATATCGATCCGCCGCTCGGCCGGGTCGGAATGACGGAGCGGCAGGCAAAGGAAGCCGGTCACCGCATCAAGGTTTCGACGCGCCCGATGAGCAACGTAGGCCGCGCGAAGGAGAAGGGCGAGACCCAGGGCGTCATGCAACTCGTTGCTGACGCTGACACCGACCGCGTCCTTGGTGCAGCGATCCTGGGCGTGGGGGGAGACGAGGCCATCCACGCCATCCTCGACGCAATGAATCTCGGCGCGACGACCGACCGCCTCAAATGGGCGGTACCCATACATCCCACCGTCGCCGAACAGGTACCGACCCTCATCAACGGACTTACAGTCATTTGATCGTCCGCCTTCTCAGTCAACCGCCTACCGCCAAAACCAGGGAGTTTAACATGAGCGCGAAAGCCTTGATGGTAATCGATATCCAGAATGACTACTTCGGCGGCGGCAACTGGCCTCTGGTAGGGGTGGAGGAGGCTGCGGCGAACGCCGCAAGGCTTCTGCAATCTGCGAGGTCGGCGAACGACGTCGTCGTGCATATCCGCCATGAATTCGAATCCGCGGACGCTCCGTTCTTCCGGCCGGGTTCGACGGGGGCCGCCATCTATGAGTCTGTTCTGCCGAAGGGCAACGAGCACGTTGTCCTCAAGCACAAGATCAACTCCTTCCTGGGTACGGACCTAAAACAACATCTCGACGCCAACGACGTTACCGAAGTCGTGATTTGCGGGAACATGAGCCACATGTGTGTCGATGCTGCCACACGCGCCTCCGCCGACTTCGGCTATCCAGTCACGCTCGTTCACGACGCCTGCGCCTCCCGCGACCTGGAATTCGACGGTGTGCACGTGCCCGCGCGCATGGCGCATGCCGCGTTCATGTCCGCTTTAGGCTTCGCCTACGCAAAGACGATGTCAACCGATGAGTATCTCAACTCGGCGGCCCGGCCTCACTGAAATCGCAAATATCACTTGGGGGAATGACATGACCGAAAAACAATTGACCCATGCCAACGGCGCGCCCGTCGTGGACAACCTCAACATCAAGACGGCGGGCCGCCGTGGACCCGCGCTGCTCGAAGATATCTGGCTACTGGAGAAGCTGGCCCACTTCGACCGCGAAGTCATTCCGGAGCGCCGCATGCACGCCAAGGGATCGGGCGCGTACGGAATGTTCACCGTCACACAGGACATAACCCGCTTCACCAAGGCGGCCTTGTTCGACACAATCGGAAAGCAGACGCCCGTCTTCGTTCGCTTTTCCACGGTCGCCGGCGAGCGCGGGGCAGCCGACGCCGAGCGCGACATCCGTGGCTTCGCCGTCAAGTTCTACACGGGCGAGGGAAACTGGGACCTGGTCGGCAACAACACGCCAGTATTCTTCTTCCGCGACCCGTTGCGTTTTCCGGACCTCAATCACGCCGTCAAGCGCGATCCGCGGACAGGAATGCGCAATGCCCACGGCAACTGGGACTTCTGGTCACTACTTCCCGAAGCGCTGCATCAGGTCACGATCGTCATGAGCGACCGAGGTATTCCAAAGTCTTATCGCACGATGCACGGCTTCGGGTCTCACACGTTCAGCCTTATCAACGGGGCGGGCGAGCGGGTGTGGACCAAATTCCACTGGCGGAGCCATCAGGGGATCGAAAACCTGAACGACGAGGAGGCGGCCCGCGTCATCGGCGGCGACCGCGAGAGCCATCAGCGCGACCTCTACGAAGCGCTCGAGCGCGGCGACTATCCCCGATGGACGCTCTGTGTCCAGGTGATGACCGAGGGACAGGCCGGCACCCATAGGCACGATCCCTTCGACCTCACCAAAGTGTGGCCAAAAAAGGATTTCCCGTTGGTGGAGGTTGGTGTCATGGAGCTCAACCGGAACCCAGACAACGTTTTCGCGGAAGTCGAGCAGGCGGCCTTCAGTCCCGCCAACGTGGTGCCGGGCATCGGCTTCTCGCCTGACCGGATGCTTCAAGCGAGGCTGTTCTCGTATGGCGACGCCCAGCGATACCGCCTTGGCGTCAACCACATGAGCATCCCGGTCAACGCTCCCAAGTGCCCGTATCACTCCTATCACCGCGATGGGCAGATGCGCGTGGACGGCAACGCCGGATCGACGATCGCGTACTATCCCAATTCGAGAGCGGAATGGGAAACAGGAAGCGAGATCAATCCACCGCTCCCACTCGAAGGCGACGCAGACCATTACGACCACCGTGTCGTCGAAGACCACTACGAGCAGCCAGGTATCCTCTTTCGGCTGATGTCGCCCGAACAGCAGAAAGTGCTGTGCGAGAACACGGCGCGGGCCATGGGCGACGCGGGTGTCGAGGTCAAGCAACGCCATGTCGACAACTGCATGCGCGCCGATCCCGCTTACGGAGCGGGTGTGGCGCTGGCCCTCGGATTTTCCCTTCACGTCGCCGCCGAATAGGAGTTTACCATGAGCAGACCAGTCGCAATGATCACGGGCGCGTCCTCTGGCATCGGAGCCGTATACGCGGACCGCCTGGCGGCCGGGGATATGACCTGATCCTCGTTGCCCGAGACCTCGATCGCCTCAGGGCGAGCGCCAACGCGCTCTCCCAGAAATACGCCGTCGCCGTCACCCCGCTTTCGGCGGACCTCGGCAAGCCCGAAGACCTCGAACGTGTAAAGAAACGTATCCGGGAGGACGATGCGGTATCGTTCCTTGTCAATAGCGCCGGGGTAGCACCGAGTGGCGCGGTACTGGACTCCGCGGACGCCGATCTCGACCGAATGGTTTTTCTAAGTGTCGACGTCCTGCATATGCTTACCATCGCGGCGGCCAAGGCCTTCAGCGCGCGGAGAGGCGGCGGTATCGTCAACCTCGCCTCGGTTGTCGCGCTGATGCCCGAAAAGTTCAACGGCAGCTATTCGGCTGCGAAGTCCTTCGTGCTCACCCTGACCCAATCCCTCGCTACCGAACTCGACAGCAAGGGCGTCCGTATACAGGCCGTTATGCCCGGCTTCACCCGCACCGAAATCTTCGAGCGCGCTGGCGTGGACAGCTCCGGCATTCCGTCGAGCATGATGATGGACGCGGGCCAGATGGTCGATGCGGCGCTCGCCGGGTTCGACTTGGGCGAGGTGGTGACCATTCCATCCCTGAACGACGACGCTCTGTGGACGACGTTCGACCAAGCCCGGCATGCACTCGCCCCGCATCTGTCGCTCGACAAGCCGGCGTCTCGCTACATGCCCCAGACCGCCCAAGAATAGGTTGGCCTCAAGTTGGTCGTCACGAGCCGCCACACGTGTCGACCATCCAGGCGGGCCGTCTCCCCTCCGGCCCGCCTTTTCGCCACTCGTCAGTTTCCAGAGCGGAGCAACTCGGGAGTGTTAAAGTGATCAGATTTTTCAGGACAAAACCGCTGTTTGTAGCGTCGCTCGCGGGCTTACTGATATGTGACGCAGCCGAGGCTCACGTAAAATGGTTTGCGCCCTACATCGTTGGCGCGCCTCCTCAGCCGATTTCGACCGTGCTTTCCAATCCCTGGTTCTGGAGCGGGATATCGCTGGTCGTTATGTTCTTCGTCCTGACGCGTCTTGTCGAGATCAGCTCGTTCGGGGACCGCGTCCACAGCGGACTTGACCGTGGCACCTCTTTTCTCTGGCGCCGCCTGGACGACTATGTTCGCGTCACGGTCGGGGCTTTCTTCGTTGCCATTTTCGCCGTCGGCGGCGTTTACCTTACGCCCGATCTCAAGACCCCGGCCGAATGGGTGTCCTGGCTCCAGCTGTTGATCGCGGCCGCCATCTTCTTCCGCTCCACCATGCCACTGTCGGGTGTCGGGATCGTCGCGCTTTGGCTGCTCGCCATCCGCGACTATGACCTCTTCCACCTTTTCGACTATCTGGCGCTCGGTGTCGGTGTCGCGGGCTACCTTATCATCGAGCCCTCGAAGAACGAGAGCTTGCGCGCACACCGCTTCGAAGTCCTTCGCTGGGGCCTTGCGATCGCGTTGATGTGGTCGAGCCTCGAGAAGTTCGCTTACCCCGACTGGTTTTACCCGCTTGTCGATGAGAAGCCGTTCCTGACCTTCGGCATGCCCCGGGATGTCTTCATCCCGATGGCCGGCGTCGCCGAATTTACGATGGGGTTCGGTTTGCTCTGGACACCGTTGATCCGCCGCCTGTCGGCTGTCGCGCTTATTGTCATTTTCACAGCCGCCGTCTGGCCGTTCGGTCGCATCGACCTTATCGGCCACGGCTTGATCATGGCGATCCTGGTCGCTGTGGCGTGTGATCAGTGCCGCAGGACACGGTTCCTGCCAACCTTGAAGGTACACTTGCCCGCAATTCCCGACGGGATCGCGGCGGCGCTCGTAGTCTTGGTGACAGCGTACTGGGGCTTGCATGTTGTCTTCTACGGACCTGCCGGCTTCACGGGACACGCCATCGCGGAGAAGGCAACCCACTCGCACAATGCCGAGCAGCCCCACGGGGTTAAGTCCGACACCGGAATCGGCGCGCCGCCGACGAAGTGAGTGAAGAAATATCTCGCCGCCACTTGCATTAAATAGGAGTCCTATTTATATGTTGAAACATGGAAACGCCGAAGAACCCAACGTCTATCAATCACCGCATTCGCGAAGGTCTGTCCCGAGTCGCGGTGGCAATGCGCAGCGACGAATGGGTTCGCGCGAAGGGCGCGGGCGTCAATCCGACGCAGTGGTCTATCCTCGAGGCGCTCGAGGGCCGGGAAGCCGGCATGGGGGTGAAGGAGATCGCAACCTATCTGGCGGTCTCCCAGCCAACTGCCACGGACTCGATCAACGCGCTGGAGCGCAAAGCTCTGGTCGTAAAGCGGACAGGTTTGGACAAGCGCGCCGTCGCGGTCTGTCTCACCGACCAGGGGCGAAGGGTACTGACTTCTTCCACGACAGTGGACATCTCTGCCGAACAAGCGGTGGATATCCTGGCGGAGCACGAGCAGGAAGAACTTCTCGTTTCCCTGGTCAAGATGATCCGCCACCTGCAGGACATCGACGCTATTCCGATCCAGCGCATGTGCGCGACCTGTCGGTATTTCGCGCCGTTCAAACACGCCGATTCGGCGAAACCGCATCACTGCAATTTCGTGAACTCGGCTTTCGGCCAGCGGGACATCCGTATCGACTGCCGCGAGCACGAAACCGCCGATCCTGCGTTACGGGCAGCCACCTGGGACGCGTTTCAAAGAGGATAGCAAGCAACCCCTCCAGGCTATGGAGACAGGAAGGAGAATTTAGAATGACGGGTAGAATTCTAGCCGGCGCGCTCATCGCCGGGACGGTATCGCTTTGGGCTACGACAAGCTTCGCCCACTCGGTCAAGGCCGAGCCGACAGAGGCCGTCCAAGCCGCCTTCGATATCATTGAGACGACCATCGTCACCAAAGGCGACGCCGCCGTCTTCACCACTCGTGTGCGTGCCGGTGCGGGATCGGAAAAGCCCGCTGCCACGGGCAAGTTCGAGGGTTCGGACGTCTACGCCTATGTCTGGCCGACGTCATTGAATTCCAGCGAGATCGGCTTCGACAAGGACCAGGGTATTGTCGCGTTGGCGGTAACCTTCCATCCCGACTTCGACGATGCGGCCTACGGCGGCAAGAACCGTGACGTATGGCACCCACACTGGGTCGTGCTGGCAGCGGACAAAGCCTGCGGCGGTGGACTGAAGGTCATCGATATTCCCGAAGGCGCAAAGCCAACGGTGCCAAAGACCTGGCCGGGTGTCCCGCTGCTCATCGACAGTCCCGAATACCCGACCACGTTCAAAGGAGACGCTGTCGACGTCGAAATTCCGCTTACCCTCATATCGGGTATCGCGGGTGCGAAGTTCGACGGCGTGACGGCCGGCCTCAAGGTCAACGGAAACCTGCACGCACCTCTTCTGTGCGTCAGCAATGTCTTCAAGGTTGCCTCCGGCAACCTGAGCCTTCCCGGACAGGTCGTGCCCGCGAAGTGAATGCCAAGCGCGGGTTCGCCGACAGCCATCGCCGAACCCGCATATTCCCCCCTCCAGGCTAATAGAGAGAAAGAACATGACGAGAGTTACACTTATTGACCTCGCCGACGCAACGGGTCAGACCGCAGAACAGCTCGCCCAGATCAAGTCGGCGTTCGGCATGATGCCAAACATGTTTAAGGCGGCCGCCGCCTCGCCTGCCGCTTTGACGAGCATGTGGGGTTCGTTCGGTGCGCTCGGCAATGGTCGCTTGGACGCTAAGCTCGGCGAACAGGTCGCTGTCGCCATTGCTGACCGAAACAACTGCAACTATTGCCTCGCCGCACACACGGGCCTTGGCCGCAAGGCCGGCGCAACAGCGCAGGAGATGGCAGAAGCCCAGGCTGGCCGCTCGGCCGACCCGAGGACGGCCGCGGCTCTCTCCTTCGCGATCAAGGTTGTCGATACGCGGGGCCATGTCTCGCCTGACGATGTCGCCGAGCTGCGAAATGTAGGCTTTGACGACGGGGAGATCGTCGAGATCGTGGCGCATATCGCTCTCAACCTCTTCACCAACTACCTCAACGTTGCCCTCGACGTTCCCGTCGACTTTCCCGGCGTAAAGCTGACCCGCGTGGCAGCCTGACGCCAAGGGGCGGATCGAAATCCGCGCGGTCCGCCCCCCATTCGAAGGATGGAGATCATGACAAGAATTGAAACCCCGGAACTCGCCGTCAGCGAATGGTTCAACACGCCCGAACCGATCATGCTTGCATCCCTGCGCGGACGGCCCGTTTTCCTCCACAATTTCCAGGCGCTTTGCCCCGGATGCGTCTCCGAAGCGATCCCACAGCTTCACAGGCTCGAGCAGGTGTTCGGCAAAACCGATCTGGCGATCGTCGGCATACACACGGTCTTCGAACATCATGCGGCGATGTCTCCTGGGACGCTAAAGGCATTTCTCCACGAGTACCGGATCACCTCGCCAGTTGGGGTAGATATGGGGGACGGGCACTCGGACATTCCGATCACGATGCAACGTTTCGCGCTGCGCGGCACGCCGTCCTCCGTTCCGATCGGGCGCGACGGCAACATCATCAACCTGTCTTTCGGCGTGGAGGCCGATCTTGTTCTCGGTGCTCGGATAGCTATGGCACTCTCGGGACGAGTCCCCACGCTCACCTCTACAGACCGCGACAACGAGGCTGGTAGTTGCGATGACGGCGTGTGCGTAGCGGTTTGAGGCGATGATGCTTAAGAAAGCCCTCGTCCTCCGCCACGTCCAGTTTGAAGACCTTGGGCATTTCCGGAAGCCCTTGGAATATGCCGGTTATGAGATCGTCTACGGTGACCTGATAGACGACGATTTCTGCCGAACTGATCCGCTGGAGCCGGACCTTATGTTGGTTCTCGGCGGTCCGGTAGGCGTCTACGAGGCCGAGGTCTACCCGTTTCTCAGCCGTGAGGCCGATTTCATCGGCGCTCGCGTAAAAGCTGGTCGCCCGACGCTAGGCGTTTGCCTCGGCGCGCAGCTTATCGCCGCATCCCTAGGAGCCGCGGGGCCGAAAGGGGCCGCTGCGGCATCTCGATGGCATCGAAGTCCTGCATTGGCACGGAGACACTTACGGGCTTCCGAAAGGTGCTGTGAACCTCGCGTCAACCGACCTGATCGAACAGCAGGCCTTTGCTTTCGGCCGCAATATCCTCGGTCTCCAGTTTCATCCTGAAGCGGAGACGGGATCGACGTTCGAACGCTGGTTGGTTGGTCATGCGGTCGAACTTGCAGCGGTAAAGGTCGACGTGCCCGATTTGCGCGCACGAGGCACCGAGCATGCTCCGAAGCTTTGCGCGGCATCGACCTCGTTGCTTATTGAGTGGTTGGCGAATCTGGAGGATTCGTGATGAAAGGGGTACCACTCCTCGGATTGCTGATCGGCGGAGTTGCACCGCTGGGCGAGAGGGCGATTCCGAGCGGCATAATCAAGCGATGCGTCGCCGAGCCAGTCGACCTTAAGAAAACAGGATTTCTTGGAGACGCGCAGGGCGATATACGTCGCCACGGTGGACCTGAGAAAGCAGTGCACCACTATCCCTTCGAGCACTATGAAAAATGGGCGGCGGAGATCGGTCAGAATCCGATACTGTCAGGGCCTGGTGCGTTTGGAGAAAATCTTTCGACGACAGGCATAGTCGAGGCGGATATCGCAATCGGTGACGTCTTTCGAATTGGATCAGCGGTTCTCCAGGTCAGTCAAGGTCGTCAACCATGCTGGAAGCTTAACGAGCGCTTCTCGAATAAGGCAATGGCTCGCGCAGTTCAACGTACAGGGCGCATTGGCTGGTACTATCGGGTCCTGCAGACGGGTATCGTTGGCCCAACCGATAAATTGGTGCTCGAAGATCGCCAATCCCCGGATTGGACTGTGTTGAGGATTTGGAGCACGCTCTATGTTGACACCATGAACCGCGAAGAACTTGAGGGCATCGCCACGCTTGAGACGCTAGCACAAGCTTGGCGCGACCACGCTTCCCGCAGGATTTCTTCGGGCGAGGTTGAAGATTGGGATTCTCGTCTGGATGGATAGCGTTAAATCGAACAGAAGTTGATATCACAGTACTGCACGAAATTGCTCAAATGCCAACACCGACATGACGGCAGGCGAGACGACACGTTCCTAATTCATCTACGGCATCAAACTTCCACACGACCAGCCGGGTGCGCTGGGCTCAATGGTGAGTTTAAGCGACGACCGAGGTCGTCGGCATCTTCCCCAACGATGATGCCATCGTCAGGATCGTTGGTGCATTGCTGTTCGAACAGAACAGCAATGGTTCTTGCGGCAGCCTCGCTACATGACCCTGGAAACCATCACTCAGATGAGCGATGATTTCGCTTATCAGCTTGCCAGCAGTGACACGTTGTTCAATCCGGCTCAAGCCGGAGAGCATGGGACCAGAACCGTCCCGTTACGCCACTGCAGTGGGCACCATCAACAGCTCGTCTCTTGAACGCACAAAATCGTCCTATGATACTTGGTTCTGAAGATGGCAATCTCGCACTTTCGCATTTTCATAGAGTTTGTTGCGCCTTTTCACGACACGCAACGCTGCTTCGGGTCTCCTGCGAACAATTCATGGCGTTCACGGACGAGGCGCCGGACCTACGATTGTTGCATGGCTTTGGAAAGGATGTTTTTAGGAGCGATGTCTTTGACCATACGCTTACATGGTTCTATTTGCTCGACCCAGATGAGAACCGCCTTGAATTTACGTCCGATTATTACGCTCACATCTCAGATGCGTTTGGCGGGCGCGAAGCGGAAGACCGCAGTCGGCCATAGCTGTCATCCGCTGGTCGAACTATCATTCACCATTGAACGAAGAGGTGTAAATATGTCTTCATCTTCAAGTACGGCCTTGCCGCATTACTTTCACGGCGCCATCTCCATTCAATACTGCACAGTCACCACTTAGCCAGTTAGTCAGTCCAAACGCGACGGAGCCTAACGATGAAGCAGATTTATACGACTTTGGGGCCAAGGCGCCGTGAGGAAGTCGGGATGATCCTCCCGCACGAGCATGTGTTTGTTGACCTCAGAACGCCTGACCAGCCCGGTTACGCAGAGGCGGAGATAGATGCGGTAGTGGCATCGATGGTCCCTCAGATTGAGGCGATAAAACGACAAGGCATAACGTTGCTCGTCGAGTGTACGACGGGTGGCATTGGAAGACGCGCTGACATCGATCTCGCTGTGTCGAAGGCAGCCGATTTTCCGATAGTCGTCCCAACCGGTAACTATCGTGAACCGTGGATTCCCGCGTGGATAGCAGAGGCTCGTGAGGACGATCTTGAACAGTGGATGGTTGGTGAACTTACCGAGGGAATCGAGGAAACTGGTGTGCTGGCGGGATGGATCAAGCTCAGCGCTGGCGACGGCGGTATTTCGCCGCTCGAAGCCCGTATCCTGCGTGCAGCCGCAAGAGCATCCGTACGGACAAATGCGGTCATCGGCTCGCATACAATCCGGGGAAGAGTCGCCATGGAGCAGCTGGACATCCTTCTGTCAGAGGGCTGCTCACCGGAGCGCTTCATATCCATTCATACCCAAGCGGAGAAGGATTTCGGGCTTCATCGGGAATTGGTGGACCGGGGTGCATGGATTGAATACGACCACGTCGGAAGAGCGCCCGACGCCGAGTTGGTCTCAATGATAATGCGTGCCGTTGACACCGGGCTCGGAGAGCACCTGCTCATAAGCCACGATCTTGGTTGGTATGATCCGGCACGACCCGGTGGTGGAACCCCAAGACCCTACACCCATCTTGTCGATAGTCTTCTGCCATCGCTCAAAACCTCGGGCGTAAGCGAGGATGCGATCTGTCAACTCACCGAAGTCAACCCCTTCGAGGCATTCGCACGCTAATCGGTGGCAATTGAAGGTTGACGGCTCTTCTCCTTGCAACGGCTTGCCTGAGGTGATCGGTCAGCCTTTGCGTGCATCCCGCTCGTGGAAGAACACAGCGCGCTTCAGCTGATGGGCGGCCCCACCTTTGTCGAGGCCGGCCTGACAGCGCCGGACGTCTTATGCCTGGATGGTAGAGCGCAATAAATCCGCTGCCGTGGTTCCCGGAACGCCGAGATCACGCACGCTGCTCATGTGATTCTTGCCCGTCAGGCTCGCCTGAGCCACCAGCACCCCCTGATGCCGCAAAGCCGCCGTGAAAGCGTCTGCCTGTTGATGGAATGGCTGGGTTTCCGCTTCGCCGACCGCGACCGTCACGCGGCCGCCTGGATCGTAACGGTGGGCCATCGGCGTAAAGAGCCGCACCTCCTCGTCGGTGATCGCGATCTCCTTTTCGAGAAAGGAGGATTGGAGCGGAAGGAGGTCGAAGAGGCCGCCAAGCAGCAGGGCAGCGTTGATCCGCGAACCACCGGGGCTTTCCTGTAGCAGAAACGTCGCGAGATGCGCGCCCGCCGAATGGCCACTCACTGTCAGTCGAGTGGGATCTCCGCCATGCTGCGCGATGTGTTCGAGTACCCAGAGCTTCGCCCGCTGCACCTGATCGACCAGCACTGCCATCCTTTGCGCAGGCATCAGTGAATAGTCGATGATAACGGCGATCGCTCCGGCTTTGGTCACCGTGTCGGCGATATAGGAATAGTCCTGCTTGGAGAACATTCGCCAATAGCCGCCATGGATGAACATGTGAACAGGAAGGTTGTTGCGCAGCCCATCCGGAAAGAAAAGATCAAGCTTTTCACCCGCACCGCTGCCGTAGTGAATGTCTCCGGCCATCGGCAGCGTGTTGCGCGTCAACGCGCTCCGCGCAACGATATCGCTGACGATCTCGTCGAAATTGGCAACATGTCCGCGAATTCGAAAAGGGTCAGTTTCCACGGTCGTCCGTCCTTCGATCAGAAGCTTGTGGCGATGTATTTCATCTCCATGAATTCGGCAATGCCGTGGTGCTTGCCACCCTCGCGTCCGAGGCCGCTCTGCTTGACGCCGCCGAAGGGTGCGGCAGGATCGGAGACAAGACCTCTGTTCAGCGCGATCATCCCGGCCTCCAGCTTCGAGGAAACGCGCATGCCCCGGCCGACATCACGCGTGAAGACATAGGCAGCCAAGCCATAGGCCGTATCGTTGGCGCGATCGATTGCCTCCTGCTCATGATCGAAGCGGGTCAGTGGCGCGACCGGTCCGAAAATTTCCTCGTGCGCCATTTCGGCGTCGGCCGCGACGTCGGTCAGGACCGTTGGCGGGTAGAAATATCCTTTTCCTTCCTGGATGACACCGCCGCACAGCACCTTGGCGCCACGGCCCGTTGCATCGGCAACAAGCCGGTCGATCTTGTCGACTGCCTTGCGGGTGATCATCGGGCCGCAGGCCGTCGTTGCCTCCGCGCCCGGGCCGATCTTCAGCGCTGCCATTCGCCGTGCGAGGCCGTCGGCGAAGGCGTCGAAGATTCCCGACTGGACATAGAACCGGTTGGCGGCCGTGCATGCTTCGCCGGCGTTTCGCATCTTCGCGACCATTGCTCCGTCGAGGGCCGCTTCGAGATCGGCGTCGTCGAAGACGAGAAACGGCGCATTGCCGCCGAGTTCCATCGAGCACGAGATGACATGCTTGGCAGCCTCGGCCAAGAGAAGACGCCCGACGCCGGTCGAGCCGGTGAAGGAGAGTTTGCGGACGCGGGGATCGGCCAGCACATGCTTAGTCATCGACGAGGGATCCGTAGTAGTGACCACGTTGACGACGCCGGGCGGTACGCCGGCTTCCTCGTAGATCGCCGCCAGCGCATAGGCCGTGAGCGGCGTTTCGCTCGCAGGCTTCAGGATCACGGTGCAGCCGGCGGCCAGTGCCGGCGCGATCTTGCGGGTGGCCATGGCGGCTGGAAAGTTCCAGGGCGTGATCAGCAGGCAGATGCCGATCGGTTGATAATCGACGATAATGCGGTTGCTGCCGGAGGGCGCGATGGCGAACTCGCCGCTGATCCGAACGGCTTCCTCGGCGTTCCAGCGAAAGAACTCGGCGGCATAGGCGATCTCGCCGCGGGCGTCGGTTAGTGCCTTGCCGTTTTCCATCGAGATCAGCGTCGCCAGCATTTCGGAGCGCTCGATCATCAATTCGAAGCACCGCCTCAAAATCTCGGAACGTTTCCGCGGCGCGGTCTCCCGCCACGATATTGCTGCTTCGGCCGCTGCTTCGACCGCGCGGGCTACATCCTGCGTGTTCGCGTCCGGAACCGAGGTCAGCACGGCTTCGGTCGATGGATCGATCACATCGATAAAGGCCTGCTGAGACGGGGCGGTCCACTTTCCGCCTATGTAAAGGCCTCGCGATGCGGATTGAATGGCAGCCGTCATGTCGACAACGGTGTTGGTCTGCTGGGCAATGGTCATGAGGAATTTCCTTTGTTCAAATCGCCAGGGCGGCCAGATCGCCGTCATAGGCGGCCTGGACGAGACGACGCATCGAGGCGAGGTCGAGGGGGCGGGGGTTGTTCTTGATGAGCCTTTGGATGCCGACCGCCTGTTCGGCCGTCCAGTCGACCTTGTCGGAGGGCAGGCCAAGGTCTTTCAGCGTCCTGGTAATGCCGATTGCCGCGAATATCCGGCTGACTTCCTGGATTGCGGCGTCCGCCATCTGGTCGCGGCTGCGACCGTCCTGTGCAAGTCCAAGGGCAACGCCGATTTCCGCCATCTCGTCCCGCGCGCTGGATCGATTGTAGGTCATCACATAGGGCATCATCGTGGCAACGCCGAGGCCGTGCGCCGTATGTGTCAGGGCGCCGGCCGGATACTGGACAGCATGAGCGGCGGCAGTGCCGGCGGTGCCGAACGCGCAGCCTGCAGCCAAGGCACCCATCATCACGTCGGCGCGCGCCTCTTCATCGGTGCCGTCCTTGACGGCTCTCTCGAGGCTTCGTCCCAGAAGCTTAATTGCCATCAGCGCGAAATGGTCGGAAAGCGCGTTCTTCCCCACGAACACATGCTCCTGCGCCAGGGTATGGTCAGCGGATTTCCTGGCGGCGGTGAAAGCCTCGATGGCGTGGGTCAACGCGTCGGCTCCCGCAACTGCGGTCAGTTGCGGAGGGCAGGTCATCGTCAGCTCGGGATCGCAGATCGCACAGGTCGCAATCAGATGCGGACTGGAGATGCCGACCTTGAGAAGCTTATCCGGGTCCGAGATAACGGCGACCGGTGTGACTTCAGATCCGGTGCCTGCTGTCGTCGGGATGGCGATCAGCGGCAGGACGGGACTCGGCACCCGGAATTCGCCGTAGTAATCCTGAAGCGCACCGCCGTGGGCGAGCAGAAGTGCGGCGCATTTCGCCAGATCCAGGCAGCTTCCTCCGCCTATGCCGATGACGATGTCGGGCTGAAACGGACGCATGGCTTCCACGCAAGACGCGACCGTATCGCGGGGAACGTCGGGTTGGACCGCGTCGTAGACGCGAGTGGCGATACCGGCGGCCTCCAGCTTGCTGACGATTTCCGCAAAGACCTCCGTCCTGGCAAACCGCTCGTCCGTGCAGATCAGTGCGCGCTTGCCCAACCGCTTGGCGACGGCAGGCAGTGCATTGCGTTGTCCTTTGCCGAAGAGGATCTCGTGGGGCAGTCGGATGGCGCCGAAAAGTGTCATTGTGTCTGTCCTTCAACAGCCGGTGAATTCAAGTTTCGAAGAGAGTTCAGTTCTGCCCAGAGCGAGGCCGAGATTTCAAAGCCGGCCTCCAGGGCGGCGCTTCGTCTCGAGGCCGCGCCGTCTCCGGGCACCGATACCGGCGTTGCCGGATCTGCCGCGGGCGATGCGCGAACCAGATCGAGATATGCTTTCAGCTTCTCCAGAAGATCGGGCACGGAGGCCGGCTGGATGGCGATGATGACATCGCCCTTGTTGCAGGGCTCGTCTGCGTCGAGTGTTCCCTTGACGTCAGGCGCAAGTGCCGAGCCGGCCAATGCGGCGATCAGCAGTTCCAGCGCGATCCCCAGGCAATAACCTTTAGCCTCCCCGAAAGGGGCGATGGAACCGTGCTTGGCGAGCGTTGCGTCTGCCGTCGGGCGTCCTTCGGCGTCTCGCGCCCATCCGAGCGGGATCGGCAGGTCGTTTGCGGCGTGATGATGGATCTTCCCCATCGATACCACGCTTGTCGCCAGATCGATCACCAACGGCCTGCCGGCGGTGGGCACGGCAATGGCAAGCGGATTGGTGCCGAGCATGGCGCGCGTGCCGTTGAACGGGTGAACCAGAGCTTCGCTCGAGGAGGTGACGATGCCGATCTGCCCGGATGCCGCGATTTGCTCGACATAGTAGGCGAGCATTCCGAGGTGGTTGGAATTTCTGATCGCTGCAACGGCTATCCCGGTCGTTGAAGCTCTTTCGACGATGTGTCTCAACGCATGGATGGCGACAACAGGCCCGAGGCCGGCCTTTCCATCGACTTCGTATACGCCGGACGAACGCCAGCGTCCTGTACCCAGGGTGGCCGCGTCCACCACGCCATTCTCGATCCTGCGCAACAAGCGTGGAAGGCGCTGAAGTCCGTGAGAGGGAACACCTCGAAGTTCAGCTTCCACCAGCACCGTCGCCTGCAAAGCCGCGTGCGTCGGCGGCGAACCCCGCTGCGCAAGCAGGGCCGTCGCAAGCTCGGTTGTTGCTCGCTGCGTCACTCTCATTTTCAAACCCTGTATAAAATCCTATAGGATATGGGATTGCATATCGGCGAGCATCATGCTAGCCATTGTTCATGTCAAGAGGCAAATGAAATGCAGAACCGGAATACGATGACGACGGCAGCCCCCGACCCAGCGAACTTCATCCCCCGCTCGAACAGCCTGGCAAACAGTGTTTACGAGGCGATCTTTGCGCAGTTGATGTCTTTGAAGATCGCGCCCGGAGAACGCATCACCGTCGATAATCTGGTGCGCGAACTCAATGTCTCGCAGACCCCGATCCGGGAAGCCTTGGGACGCCTGGAGGGCGAGGGGCTGGTCATCAAGACGCACCTGATCGGCTACCGCGCCGCTCCTCAGATCGCGCGCCGCCGTTTCGATGAACTTTATCAGCTCCGCCTTCTGCTTGAGCCAGCAAGTGCTGCGCGTGCCGCCATGGCGATGGATAGTGAAAAGCTCGCAATCCTTCGCGAAGCAGCAGGCGTCATGGGCCGGCGCGAAGGTTCCGATGAGCGTTTGCGCTACTCGACCTTCGCCCGCCAGGATGCCGTATTTCACGACCGTATCATGGAGATTGCCGGCAACGAGCTGATCCGCGAGACGTTGCACCACCAGCACACGCATTTCCACATTTTCCGCCTCATGTTTCATTCTCGGGTGACAGAGGAAGCGCTGGACGAGCACGAGGCGCTGCTCGCGGCTTTCGAGGCCGGCGATGCCTCGGCTGCCGAACGGGCAATGAAGGAGCATATCGAGCATTCTCGCGACCGGCTGTCGCAGGCTTTCGAGGTGGATTGACCTCATGTCGAACATCGCAGCTCTCGGTCAGAACAATATGGATTGTGTCGCGGGTGGCGAACCTATGGCCGGACAACCCGTGCTGCGGGCTCAGGGATTGTCGAAACAATATGGCCCGGTGACCGTGCTCGCGGACGTGACGCTTGATATATTCCCGGGCGAGATTCACGCGATCATCGGTGAGAACGGGGCCGGAAAATCGACCTTCATGCGGCTTCTGTCCGGCTATGCGGAACCCTCCGCCGGAACGCTGTCGATGAAGGGTCATGAGGTCAAGTTTACAAGGCCGGAACAGGCGCAGGACGCCGGGATCGTCCTTGTCCATCAGGAAATATTACTTGCCGATGGTTTGACCGTTGCCGAAAACCTGTTTCTCGGCCGCGAGCTCATGCGCCACGGCATTGTCGATGATCGTACGATGCGGCGGATCGCGACGCAGAAACTCTCGGATCTCGGCTGCTTCGTCTCGCCGAACGCGCTTGTCCGCGACATATCACTTGCCGATCGCCAGCTCGTACAGATCGCGCGCGCCCTGCTCGACGATTTCAGCCTGGTGATATTCGACGAACCCACCGCTGTTCTCACCGGCGAGGAGGTCGAACGGCTACTTTCGATCATCACCCAGTTGAAGGCCCAGGGAACGGCAGTTCTCTACATCAGCCACCGACTCGACGAAGTACAGCGGCTAGCCGACAAGGTGACTGTGCTCAGAGATGGCAAGATGGTTGGCACCTTCCCCGGTGCGGGCCTCACTCAACCCGACATGGCGCGGCTGATGGTTGGTCGCGAGCTTGCAGCGCTCTATCCCGCCAAGACGATCAGCCCTGGCTCTGAGGTGACCCTTGATGTCAGCGACCTGAAAGTGCCGGGTCATACCGAGAGTGTGTCCTTCAAGGCCTGCAAGGGCGAGGTGCTGGGTTTCGCGGGCATGATCGGTGCGGGTCGCACCGAGCTGTTCGAGGGAATCATGGGGCTCCGGCCGGCGACGGGCAAGGTCTCCTTGCTCGGCAAGCCGATCGATATCAGGCATCCGCGGGCCGCCATGGATGCAGGGGTCGGCTATCTGACGGAAGACCGCAAGGGAAAGGGCCTCCTGCTGCAGGAGCGCCTTGCCCCGAACCTGACGCTGTCGGCGCTCGGCCGGTTTCATCCGGGACTGCTGATGCGCCGCCGACGCGAACAGGCGGCGCTGACGGACGCGGTCGCCGAATACGACATTCGCCTCAAATCCTACGCTGCCAAGGCCGGACAGCTTTCCGGCGGCAATCAGCAGAAGCTGCTTCTCGCGAAGGTATTGCTGACCGGGCCATCTATCGTGGTGATCGACGAACCGACGCGCGGCATCGATATCGCCAACAAGGCCCAGATCTATGCCTTCATCGACCGGTTGGTTCGGGAAGGCCTCACCTGCATCGTCATCTCATCGGAGATGCAGGAGCTCATCGGTGTTTGTGACCGGATTCTGGTGATGCGCGAGGGGAGCATCGTCGGCGAGGTCACGGGCGACAGGATGACGGAACATGAAATCGCGATTCTTGCCACGACAGGCGGGATTGCGGGAGCTGAGCAGGGAGGCTCGCCATGACTGCAATGACAACTTCGACGCCGCTTCGGCCCGAACGGGAATGGCCGATCGGCTGGACTGATGTCGGACCCTTTCTTGCGCTCCTTGCGCTTCTGGTGATCGGCTTTATCATCAACCCCGACTTTCTGTCGTCGACCAATCTCGGCAACGTTATCACCCGAAGCGCCTTCATCGCCATCATTGCGGTCGGCGCGACCTTCGTCATTTCATCCGGCGGGCTTGACCTTTCGGTCGGCTCGATGGCCGCCTTCATCACCGGGATCACCATCATGTTCATGAACAGGATGGCGCCTGAATGGGGCGTGTCCGCGATACCCGCCGGCATGGCTGTCGCCATCGTCATGGGCGTCTTCTGCGGGTTGATGAACGGCCTGATCGTGACAATTGGGAAGATCGAGCCGTTCATCGCCACGCTCGGAACCATGGGCATCTTCAGGGCGCTCATCACCTACATGTCCGACGGTGGCACGATACCCATCGACCGGAGCCTGCGTGACGCGTTCCGCCCCGTCTATTTCGGAACGGTCGCGGGCATCCCCTTGCCGATAGTCATTTCGATCCTCGTCGCCGCTATCGCTTCCTTCGTTCTCTACAAGATGAAGTATGGCCGGAAATGTGCCGCTGTTGGCGCGAACGAGGATGTCGCTCGCTATTCGGGCATTTCGATCATCAAGACGCGCACCATCGCCTACGCCATCCAGGGAGCATGCGTGGCGGTTGCCGCGATCTGTTACGTGCCCCGCCTTGGCGCGGCAACGCCGACAACCGGTGTGCTGTGGGAACTGCAGGTCATCACGGCCGTGGTCATCGGCGGAACGGCGCTGCGCGGTGGCAAGGGACATGTCTGGGGAACGGTCGCCGGCGCGGTCATCCTCGAACTGATCGCCAACCTGATGGTGCTGTCCGACTTTGTCTCCGAGTATCTCGTGGCGGGCGTGCAGGGGGTCATCATCATCATCGCAATGCTCATACAAAGGTTTTCGAAATAATCCGCGTCCGGACCGCGCGGATTGAATTTTGTGGTCCAATTCTGGGAGGAATGAATGTCTAATAGGAAATTGATTGCTGCACTTGCAGTGGGAACGATGCTGCTGGCGGGCAACGCCTTCGGCGCCGACAAGAAGGTGATCGCCGTATCGATCCCTGCTGCCGACCATGGCTGGACAGCCGGTATTGTCTATCACGCACAGGCTGCCGCCAAGGAAATCAATGCTGCATTTCCAAACGTCGAAGTGGTCGTGAAGACATCACCTTCGGCAACGGCGCAGGTCAGCGCTCTTGAGGATCTTTCGGCAGGCCGGAAGCTCGATGCTCTGGTGATCCTGCCCTATACGTCCGAGGAACTGACGACGCCTGTCAAGGCTGTCAAGGACGCCGGCACCTTCATCACGGTCGTCGATCGCGGCCTGAACGACCCGACGATCCAGGACCTCTACCTCGCTGGTGACAACATCGCAGTCGGCCGTAACACGGCGAAGTTCATGATCGACAAGCTCGGCGGCAAGGGTAATCTTGTGGTCCTGCGCGGCATTCCGACTGTCATCGACGACGAGCGTATCCAGGGCTTCCAGGACGCCATCAAGGGAACCGACCTGAAGGTGCTCGATATCCAGTACGCAAACTGGAACAGCGACGAAGCCTTCAAGCTGATGCAGGACTATCTTGCAAAATATCCGCAGATCGATGCAGTCTGGGCAAACGATGACGACATGCTGCTCGGCGTGCTCGAAGCCGTCAAGGGATCGGGACGCAAGGACATCAAGCTTGCCCTCGGCGGCAACGGCATGAAGGATATCGTCAAGAAGGTTATCGACGGCGATCAGATGACCCCTGTGGAAACGCCTTACCCGCCGGCAATGATCAAGACCGCCATCTACATGACCGTCGCCAATCTCGTCGGCCAGGCACCCATCAGAGGCAATGTGAAACTTGATGCGCCGTTGATCACGCAGGAGAATGCCAAGGAATACTATTTCCCCGACTCTCCGTTCTAAGAAGACCTGAACCGGGCGGCTGCGATCGCCGCCCCATTGCATGAAGAAGAGGAGCAAATCATGCCCGGCAAGAAAATACTGATGCTGACCGGTGAGTTCACCGAGGAATACGAGATCTACGTTTACCAACAGGCGATGGAAGCCGTCGGCCACACCGTGCACGTCGTCTGCCCGGACAAGAAGGCCGGCGATCTCATCAAGACGTCGCTGCACGATTTCGAGGGCGACCAGACCTATACCGAGAAGCTCGGCCACTTCTTTACCATCAACAAGACCTTCTCCGAAGCCGAAGCGCAGCTCGATCAGTATCATGCTGTCTACGCTGCAGGCGGGCGTGGACCGGAATACATCCGTACCGACAAGCGCGTGCAGGCGATGGTTCGCCATTTCCACGAAAAGCAGAAGCCGATCTTCACGATCTGCCACGGCGTCCAGATCCTGATCGCCGTCGACGGCGTTGTACGCGGCAAGCGGGTCGGTGCCCTTGGTGCATGCGAGCCGGAAGTAACGCTTGCGGGCGGCACCTACGTCGATCTGTCTCCAACCGAAGCGCTCGTCGACGGCAACATGGTTTCGGCAAAGGGATGGACGGCGCTTGCCGCCTTCATCAGAGAGTGCTTGAAAGTGCTTGGAACCGAGATCCGCCACAGCGACGACATTGCCAAAGCGGCCTAAGCCTCGATCCTTTTCGGACGTTTTTCCTGAGCGCCGGCAAGCCCGCGTAAGACCGCGTGGCTTGCCGGCGCTCAAGGCCGATGCCGATTGCTCATGAGGATCATCGCTGATGGAGAGGCTGAGCTGCCGCCTCCACCGCCGCTTATTCGAGAACATAGGATATCGCCGTCACTTGGAAGGTGGCAAGATACGCCTGCAGGCGATCCTTTGCCTGGTCGCCTGATGCTTCTGATGTCGAGATTGCTCGCCCGTGAATACGTCGATCGGCATTGTACCACGTACGGCGCGCTGGATACACCTGCGACGAGCACGCGACGCGTGCGCTTAAGCGCTTCGAGAATCTCGCCGTTGGTGCCGTATTGCAGGGTGGCGACGTGCCAGCGCGTCGAGCTCGGCACTCGCAACGTCGGGAAACTTCTCGGAGGCCGCGACGAGACGCCGGCGCATCGCCGCGAGCGTCTCGGCCGGTAAACCTGAGTGACCGATAGCGCGTTTGGCGGCTTTAGGCGAACGGAAAATCGACCTGATGTAATCTCGATAGAAAGGTGCCATCATTGGCCCGACTTCGCCGGGAGAACGGAGTTGGAGGAGGATGAATGATCGGAAACGATGCGGAACTTGTTGATCGGCTGCTGGCGATCTCCAGGGCCTTTGCCGGACACATGGATCCGGGGGCGGCGTTTCGCGCAACGGCAGTCGAGATCGGCAGGCTGTTGCCGCACGACCATATCGACGTCGCGGTCCTCCTGAACGAGGGCCGGAGCCACATCTGTTATGAGACCGGCTGCCAGACGAGTTGGAGCGAACTGGCGCTCAGTCCGCCACCGGTCGAGCTCAGCCCGGTACGCGCGGTGCTCAGAGGCGAGCTGCCTCATCTTTTGACCGACGACGCGCTGCACGACCAGCGTTTTCATTTCGCCGGTGCGCTCGACGAACCGATCTTTGCCGCGAAGCTCCGCAGCCGTATCATCGTGCCGTTACGCGCACGGGGCGACATTATCGGCGCGCTCAACATCAGCCGCCACGAACCGGGCTGCTATACGCCCGCCGATCTGGAGATCGCCCAGCATTGCGCGGAATTCATCGCCCCCTATATCTTCGCCCTGATCCAGAGCGAGGAGGCGCACCGCGCTATGCTGGCCGAAAGCACGGCACGCAATCGCGAAGAGCTTTTGCGCGTCGGGGCTTCGCGGCTGACCGAAGGAATGGAGCGGGAGCGGCGGCGCATTGCGATGGACCTGCACGACCAGACGCTTGCAGACCTCTCCCGGGTGGTGCGTCAGGTCTCGGCGCTTCATCGCCATGGTGTTGCCGGAGCCGGACAACTTGCCGAACTTGAACGGGAAATCGTCAATTGCCTGACGGAACTGCGCCACATCGTCGACGACATGCGGCCGAGCGTCCTGGAATTGTTCGGTCTGCGCGATGCGATAGAGGCGCATCTTAACCGGAGCGTCAGCCGCGCCACGCCTTCGATTGCAGTGCACATCCATGATACGAGCGGAGGCGCTGCCGACAACCTGCCTGAACGGACCCTGACGGCGATATACCGTATCGCGCAGGAAGCGATCAACAATGCCGTCAAGCACGCCGCGCCCGGTCGAATCGAGGTGCGCGTCGAATCGACACCCTCACTGCTGCGGGTGATCGTCGCTGATGACGGATCTGGTTGCGCCCGCGTCGATCCCCATTCAAGCGGTGGCATCGGTCACATGCATACGCGCGCAGACCTGATAGGTGCAAGGCTGCGTATCGGCCGGTCCGGCCGCAAGGTTGGCACGCGGGTGGCGATCGAAGTGCCGCTTGCCAGCGAAATGGTTCTTGCCGGAAAGTTGCCGCCCGAAATCGCATCGACTGCGATGGAGAGCCTCTAAATGCTCGTCATGATAGCTGAGGATGACGGGCTGCATCGCGCTTTCGTGCGCAATATCATCGAACATCTTTGGCCGGGCAAGGTCGAGGTGATCGAGACCAGCCAGGGTGACGTGGCGATTGATCTCGCCCGTGACAGAGAACCTGCCTGTGTTGTGCTTGATTTGCAATTGCCGAAGGCAACGGGCATCGAAGTCGCGCGCTCGATCTGGGCTCAGCGAGCTAACACACATATTCTCTTCTGGTCGAATTTCGCCGATGAATCCTACGTGCGAGGTGTCGCGCGTATCGTGCCACCCGGAACGGTCTACGGCTACGTGCTGAAGTCGGCCTCAGAGGAGGGAATGCGATCGGCGCTGCGGGGCGTGTTCGCCGAGGGACACTGCATCATCGACCGGGAGGTCAGAGGCATTCAGCATCGCGTTCAGGATCGACTGGAAGGGATCACCGACAGCGAATATGAGAGCTTGCTGGACGTCGCGCTCGGGCTGACCGACAAGGCGATCGCCACACGGCGTGGTCTTTCCACCCGCGGTGCGCAGGCGCGCATCCGTCATTTATACGAAAAGCTTGGCGTCGCCGTGCCCGAGGAGGGAGCGGGTGAGGGCGGTTCTCTGTTCAACTCGAGAACGCGGGCAATTTGCCTCGCGCTCGCGCGCGGTCTTATCAATGCCGATGCGCTGCGGCGGGCGCAGGAAAGCCTTGATGCGTGGCTTGCACAAAGCGCAACCCGGAAAGAATAGCGGGGCGGACTGTGCGAATCCACACTCCGTTCTGCGTCTTAGTGCGTAGCGGGATATTCCGCATCCGTGGCTTACTGTCGTCATAAAGATAAGAATGACGGGAGAACACCTTATGCCCTTCGTCAATATCCAGATACTCAAAGGACATTCGCAGGACCGCAAGAACGAGATCGCACGACGTGTGACCGAGGCGGTCAGCGAGGTGGCGGAGCTGCCCAAGGAAGCGATCTGGGTCGTTTTCGAGGATGTTGCCGACACGGACTGGTACGTCGCCGGAAAGACGGTCAAGGCGACGAAGAGCTGAGATATGGCGAAGAGCGCGCGCGATCCTGGTTTCGCGGATGTCGTCGGCGATGGGGCCTTGGAGACGCTGACAAGCGGACTGGGCTTCACCGAAGGTCCGGTTTGGCATCCATATGAAAAATGGCTTGTCTTCAGCGACATGCCTGAGAACCGCATGTATATCCGCCGGCCCAACGGCGTCATCGAGGACTTCCGGCGGCCGAGCCACAAGGCGAACGGCAATACACTCGACCGGCAAGGACGTCTGCTCACCTGCGAACATGCAACGAGCCGCGTTTCGCGCCTGGAGCGTGACGGTTCGACCAGCATCATCGCCACGCACTACAAGGACAAGGAGCTGAACAGCCCGAACGACATCGTCGTCGCGACGGGCGGGGCGATCTATTTCACCGACCCGACGTTCGGCCGCATGGAATATTACGGCGTGTCGCGGCCGCAGGATCTCGCCTTTCAAGGCGTGTATCGGGTCGACCCCGACGGTTCGAACCTGACCCTGCTTGTCGATGATTTCGCCCAGCCGAACGGGCTTTGTTTCTCACTTGATGAATCGCGTCTCTTCATCAACGACACGGAGCGCCAGCATATCCGCGTCTTCAACATCTCGCCTCGGGGCGAGCTGTCGGGAGGCGCGGTGTGGGCCGAGACGAAAGGCGACGGACCGGGCGCGCCCGATGGCATGAAGATCGATAGCTGCGGCAATGTCTATTGCTGCGGACCGGGCGGCATCCATGTCTTCGACCCGTCGGGTCATGCGCTCGGCATTATCCGCACGCCGGAGCCGACTGCCAACTTTGTCTTCGGTGACGATGATTTGAAGAGCCTTTATATTACAGCTTCGAGTTCGCTGCATAGACTGAGGGTGCGCGTGCCGGGGTTGAGACTGTTCTGAAGTCCGGGAAGCCGGCTAGCAGGAATGGCCGCCGATGGAGGATCGGCGCCACGGATGCCTCGGCATCCGGATGACGGTTGCCGGAGGGCCGGAACCGGGGGAATAGCCTTTCGCTCAATGCGAACAACTTGGGAGGATTGAAATGCATAAAATTTTCGTACTCGCCGGCCTTGCAGCACTGCTTGCATCGGGCACGGCTTTTGCTGATACCAGCGGAAAGAAGATCGCCTTCTCGAACAACTACGCCGGCAATTCCTGGCGCCAGGCGATGCTGAAGAGCTATGACATTGTCACCAAGAAGGCCGTTGCCGATAAGATCGTCGGCGCCGCCGATGTCTTCACGACGGCGGATCAGGAGGTGCCGACCCAGGCAGCTCAGCTTCAGAACCTGATCCTGCAGGGATATGATGCCATCGTCATCAATGCGGCTTCGCCGGACGCGCTGAACGGCGCCGTCAAGCAGGCCTGCGATGCAGGTATCGTCGTCGTTTCCTTCGATGGTATCGTGAACGAGCGCTGCGCCTATCGTGTCGTCGTCGACTTCGAGGACATGGGCAAGCAGGAAATCGAGCAGATGAAGAAGCTCCACCCAAATGGTGGAAACCTGCTTGAAATCCGCGGGCTGGCAGGCACATCCATCGACGATTCCATCCACAAGGGTTTGCAGGAGGGCGTCGCCGCTCATCCGGAATTCAAGATCGTCAGCTCGGTGACGGGCAACTGGGACCAGACGACCGCACAGAAGACCGTGGCGACGGTCCTGCCTTCTCTGCCGGAAATCATTGGCGTCGTTACGCAGGGCGGCGACGGCTATGGTGCCGCGCAGGCCTTTGCGGCAGCCGGCAAACCGCGTCCGACCATCATCATGGGCAATCGGCAGGACGAGCTGCAATGGTGGAAAGAGCAGAAGGCCAAGGATGGTTACACGACCTGGTCGGCTTCGATCGCACCCGGCGTCTCGACGCTGGCCTTCTGGGTAGCGCAACAGGTGCTCGATGGCCGCAAGGACATCCCGCACGATCTTCTGGTACCTTATCTCGCGTTCACTCAAGATGATTTCGAGAAGCATCTGGCGGACATCCCGGCTGGTAGCGTCGCCACCACCGAATACACGCAGGACGATGCGATGAAAGCTATCAAGGCCAACATCAAGTGATGATGCCAGTACCGGCTGAGGACACCCGGCCCATTGTCAGCCTGAGCGGCGCCGAAAAGCATTTCGGCGCCGTGAGGGCGCTTGATGGCGTGGATTTCCAGGTCAATCCCGGCGAATGTGTCGGGCTTGTCGGCCACAACGGCGCCGGCAAGTCGACGCTCATGAACATGCTCGCGGGAACGTTGACGATCGACCGCGGCCGGATGACGATTGCTGAGACGCTCGAGGAGCATTACTCGGTTGCCAGGGCACAAAAGGTCGGAATTCGCTGCGTCTTCCAGGAGCTTTCGCTTTGCCCCAATCTCTCGGTCGCTGAAAACACCCGGATCAATCATCCTGCGTTGCGTGGCTTCGGCTGGCACCAGCGTGCCGCTTCGCTGATCACCGCCAGCCTCGACGAGATATTTCCCGGCCATGGCATCGATGCTTCCGATGTCGTGGCGGATCTATCGATCGGCCGACGCCAGATGGTCGAGGTTGCCCGGGCTTTCACGGTAACGGAGGATCCGCTGAACCTCGTCATTCTGGACGAGCCAACCTCTTCGCTCGATGCCCATACTGCCGGACAGCTGCTTGCCTTCGTCCGGCGGTTCGTGGCGGGGGGAGGAAGTTGCATCCTGATCTCCCATGTGCTCGGCGAAGTGCTGCAGAACGCAGACCGGATCGTCGTCATGCGCGACGGCAAGGTCGTTGCAGCCGACGCGGCCCGCGCGTACGACCGTGACAGGCTGGTCGCCACCATGGGCGGCGCCGCGCACCGGGAAAAGATTGCGGCGCAGGCGGTTGCGTCCGTCCAACCGGCGGGCGCCGCGCGCGTGAGGGCGCAGCCCGCCCGGCAAAAGGACGGCACGGAACTCGTCGCCCGGGCCGGCTCGATCATCGGCCTTGCCGGGCTTGCAGGCCATGGGCAGACCGATTTGCTGCTTTCGATATTCAAAGCAGCCAGCCGCCGGACAGCCCGTATCGAGGTGACGGCACCGGTGGCGCTTGTTGCCGGAGACCGGCAATCGGATGGCATTTTTCAGCAGTGGTCGATTGCCGAGAACATCGGCATCCGCTCGTTGAAGCGGCTGCGCGACAGGTTCCTGATCTCGTCGAAACGCGAAGCCGAGTTGGCCGATACCTGGAAGAACCGCATTGGCATTCGCACGCCGGACGTGAGCAACAATATCCTGTCGCTTTCAGGCGGAAACCAGCAGAAGGCACTTTTTGCGCGTGCTCTCGGTTCGGATGCGGATATCATCCTGATGGACGATCCGATGCGCGGCGTCGATATAGGCACCAAGCTCGAGGTCTATGATCTTATCCGCCAGGAGGCGGCGAACGGCCGTACCTTCATCTGGTATACGACCGAGACGGAAGAGCTCGACAATTGCCATCACGTCTATGTCTTCAAGAACGGCCGCATCGTCGCCAACCTGACGCGTGACGAGCTGACCGAGGAGAAGATCATTCAATCCTCCTTCGCCGAGGTGCATTAAGATGACTTTTGCTTCACTCGACAGTTCCGTCACGCGCCCGGCCCGCAATAGCGCCGGCAGGACGAGGGCCTTGCGCGCCATGCTGCCGGCGCTGTCGCTCGCGCTCGTGCTGATGGCGATCGCCTGGCTCAATCCGCGCGCGATTACCTATTTCGGCTTCAGTCTCATGCTGAACCTCGCTATTCCGATTGCGCTTGCGACCATCGCGCAGATGTTCGTGATCGCCGGCAACGAGCTCGATCTTTCGATCGGCACTTTCGTCGGTTTCGTCGGCTGCGTCACTGCGACTTGGCTGCGCGATGCGCCGCTTCTCGGCATCGTCATCCTGCTTGGATCCATCGGTAGCTATGCATTGCTCGGCGCACTGATCCACCTGCGAAACCTGCCATCGATAGTCGTGACGCTGGGCATGAGCTTCGTTTGGCAGGGGCTGGCGATCCTGGTCCTGCCGAAGCCGGGCGGCAAGGCGCCGGACTGGCTGCAGGCGATCACATCCTTCAAGCCGCCCTTCGTTCCCTTTCCAATCGTTGCTGCCGTGGTCATCGCGCTGATCGTCTATTTCGGTCTGATGCGCACCTCCTATGGCGTGATACTGCGCGGTTCGGGTGGCAATCCGGCGGCACTTGCACGCGCCGGGTGGTCACTGTTGCGCACCAAAGTCACGCTTTTTGCGCTTGCCGGCTGCTTTGGCGTCCTCTCGGGACTGACGCTGATCGGTATCACGTCGTCGGGCGATGCCAATATCGGCAATGGCTATACGCTCTTGTCGATCGCAGGCGTCATTCTCGGCGGGGGCGAATTCATGGGCGGGCGCGTATCGCCGATCGGTGCCGTCATAGGCGCGTTGACGCTGGCGCTCGCGGCATCATCGCTGCTTACCTTCATGCATATTCCGCCGGATTGGCAGGTCGCGGCAAACGGTGCGATCCTCATCATCGTGCTTGCGGCGCGTGCTCTCATCAGCCGCAAGGAGGCCTAACATGGCGCATTTGAAGGCTCTTGCTGCCAAGCCCTGGATCTGGTCCTTCATCGGCGCATTGGCCGCCTGGGTGGCGACGATCGCTTTCACCGGCGGCTATGGTGCCGGCGGTATGATCACGGCAGCACTCTCGCTTGCCGTTTTCATGGTCATCGTCGGTATCGGCCAGATGTTCGTCATCACGCTTGGCCCCGGCAATGTCGATCTCTCGCTGCCGGCCAATATTGGCCTTGCCAGTGCCGTTGCAATGAAGACGATGGATGGTCAGGACAGCATGATCGTTATCGGTCTGCTGGCGGCGCTCGCAAGCGGCGCTGCGGTGGGCGCCGCGAACTATCTGCTGATCTGGGCCTTGCGCATCCCGCCGATCATCGCGACACTGTCGGCAAGCTTCATCATCCAATCGATCGACATCAGCTATGGCCGCGGATTGCAGATCAAGCCGCCGCCTGGCTTTGCCGAGTTCACCAACATACAGATCCTAGGCTTCCCGGTACTGGCGATGTTCACGGTCCTCTTCGCGCTCGGCGCTTCGATTGCCCTGAACCGCATGATCTACGGCCGGTCCGTCCTGGCAATCGGGCAGAACATCCGCGCCGCGTGGCTCGCCGGCGTGAATGTCGGCCGAATCCGCTTCTTGACATATACCCTGTCTGGCATGCTCGCAGGATTGAACGGCGCGCTGCTGGCCGGCTATTTCCGCGGTGCCAATGTCGATATCGGCAATGAATACCTGCTGTCGTCCATTGCGGTGGTCGTCATCGGCGGCACGTCGGTGGCCGGCGGCAAGGCGAATGTTCCGGGCATTTGGGGTGCGGCGCTTTTTCTCGTCCTGCTGCTGACGATGCTGAACACCTTCGGCGTCAGCGCAGGCATACGCCTGCTGCTCACCGGCCTCATTATCGTCGGCGTCATCACCGCAGCGGGTGGCCAGAAGGCGGCACGGTGAGGTGCTGTTGTCGTTCGGCAGTGAACCGATACGTTCAAGGGGCATACCACGCGAGTAAAGCGCTGAAAGAGCGTTGACAAAGGCATCGCGGCCCCGGTCGAAGTTCCATAATAGAACGTTATGCGCTGAAGGACGCTTTATTAAGGACTTCGCGGCAGTTGTTTATGGGCCGACGGTTCAGATCGAATCAACGCTTGGTGCTCTAAGTGGCCCACTGCCGCACGTTACCAAAGGAAGATATTTTTGTATCATTCGCCGAATAGGATGGTGCCATAATCGGTGGCGCCATGCAGGATATGAATGATGACCACCTTAGCACCTGCAACGCGGTAGAAGATCAGGTAGTTGCCGTGAACGCGTCGGCGAACACCATAGTGTTCATAGCGGGGGACTGCGGCGAAGCCATTCGGATTGTCGACGAGACCTTCACAACTACTCCGCAGTTCCCGGAGGAATGAAACGGCTCGCTGGGGATTGTGCTCGGCAATATTGTCGCCTATCTGCTCAAGATCTCTTTAGGCTTCCGTGGAAAATTCAAGGATCATGCCAATTTGTCGGCCTTTTCAGCCAGCGTCCGATACTTTGCGTCGAGGCGGTCGAAGACATCGCTCGCTGGCTTAGTCCGACCAGCGTCCGCTTCGGCAATACCGCGCAGGATGGAAGCATCCATCGCGGCGAGCCTGGTCTCGCGATCCTGGACCAATCGCACGCCTTCACGCAAGACTTCGCTTTTCGAACCGTAGCGCCCTGTGTCAACGAGTTGCTGGATATAGCTTTCGAGCTGCTTTCCGAGATCGGCGCTGATCATTCGGTCCTCCATCTAGTGCAATGGCGGAAAGATAGACGATTTATCAACTATTATCAAGGGCGAGTATTATTTTGCAGATGTCCAGTGCCGCCATTCCTTCCTTCCTTCCAGATTATTTGGCCCCTCGTTATCTAGTTCGGCCACCTTGAACTGACCGGCTGGACACATCTGTTTTCGAAAACGAGCGTGTCCTATGTAACTTGGCTGCCTTTGCGATGCGAAATGAAGCTAGCATAACTACTGGGTCGGCAGTTCATATCTCATCACGAGCTAAGCTACAGCAATTGTCTCAGATTGTGCTTGCGCGAAGGGGATTGATAAATTCAATCCTCTGAAAATCTCGCTCGTTAACGGTCACAACAATGCAGTCATTGGATTGAGCGACCGCAGCCAAGATCATATCCAAGGCACTTCATGGGCGGCCTGTCGCCTTCCCATGTGCCATTAGCTCTCCCCAGATGAGGGCTGCCTTTGCATCGAATGCGAGGATGCGGCCGGCAAAAAGCGCTTGTGGCCCTTCATCACCCGCAAACCACGTCTCAAGAGTGGCTCGCTTTTTACCCGCGGGCTTCTCCAGTATCCCTCGGTGTATCTCGGCGACGGTAAGCGATGCGATAAACAAATCATCGTCGGCCTGATCGGCCATCCAAGACAGCAGTGACGCTGACGGTACGGATTTTGTGATATTGCTGAGGATGTTGGTGTCGAGCAAATAACGCATTACAATTCGATCTTGCGACCTTCTTCGCGTGAACGGGCCGTGTCGAGATCGGCTCCGACCAGCGGCGATCGGCGGAGCGCAGCGAAAATGCCACCTTTTTTAGGCGGCTCTCCAGCGAGAGTTTCGCTGACAATGTTACGCAGATTGGCTGCTTCCGGGCCGTCATCTGCCAATCGGCGCGCAAGTAATCTGATTAAGTCGCGATCACTATCACGTCCGAGGACTTCAAAACGAGCAAGGCTGCGGTCGACCAAGCGGCTCCGATAATTCTGAATTGCGCGTGTTTGAGAGCTGGCCATTTAAACCTCCGGATATTCCCAGTAAAATATCCAGGCGCAATCCTATCTGCAAGCCGTGTATGGTGCTTAGGTCTTGCCTTCTGCTGGCGGCCATTTAAAAAACAGAGTTTATGATGTGTAAACGGATCATTTTTGTCCTAATGATCCGTATTTATGTCTTTTTCGTTGACCTAGTGCCTAATGTTGAGATAGGTAGCCCTACTCCACGGAGAACGGTTGGTTCGGTAGGATGGCGCGGTCTGAGTCACAATCCTTGCTGGAAATCGGGCAGTTGCTCAAGGCTACACGTAAAGGCCGGCAATTGACCCAGGAGCAGGTTGCCGACGCGGCGGGTATATCACGTCCCCGCTATCGCGAGATCGAGGCCGGAAGCAGTGCTGCACGCACGACGACCCTGATCAACATTGGCCGCGCTCTCGGGCTCGAATTGATGCTCATACCGCAAGCTATGGTTCCTGCTGTTGGCGCGCTGCTGCGGCCGCATGACGATCTCGACGATCTCCCGGCATTCCTTGCTCATCCGGACGGAGATGAGGATGCCTGAGGCCTCATCTGATCCGAGATCCATTCCTTCGCTCGACGTGCTGCTGAACGATGTGAAGGTCGGCACGATCGTTAGGACGCCCGGCGACTTCAACGCCTTCAGTTTGGAGGATAGCTATCGCGAGACGGGCGGCTTTCCGGTGCTTAGCCTGTCTTTTCGCGCAGCCACTGGCGGCTTGCGTAAGGACCCGAAACCCGTCGCCCGCGCGTTGCCAGCGTTCTTTGCCAATCTGCTTCCCGAAGACAAGCTGCGCGAGGCGATGGAAAAGCACCACGCGGGGAGTGTTCGCGCCGGAAACGATTTCGACTTGCTCGTCGCGCTCGGGTCGGATCTGCCTGGCGCCGTCCGCGTTGTGCCGAGCGACAGATCGGTTGCGCGCCTCGACAACCCTCCTGCTCCCAAGCCTAAAGCCCGGTTCTCACTTGCTGGCGTTCAGATGAAGCTCTCTGTGATCAAGAACACGGGGAAGGGCGGCGGACTGACATTGCCTCTTGGCGATGACCAGGGATCCTACATCGCCAAGTTTCCCTCGACCTCGTTTCCCGGCGTGTCGGAAAACGAATTTGCCAATCTCGCATTGGCCGAAGCGATCGGCATGGACGTGCCGGAACGCGAACTCGTCGAGCAATCGGAGTTCGAGGGTATCCCGGAGGAGTTCGAGACGCTGTCGGATGGAAAAGTCCTGCTCGTCAAACGCTTCGATCGTTGCGCAAACGGCGAGCGGATCCATATCGAGGATTTCGCGCAGGTGTTCGGCGTCTATCCTTCGCGAAAATACGAAGGCGCCGCCTACCATGACATCGCCGTAGCCCTGAACGTAGCCGTTTCGTCCGCTGCTGCCCTCGAGTTCGTCCGCCGGCTGGCTCTGGCGGCCATTACCGGCAATGGCGACATGCACCTGAAGAACTGGTCGTTGATCTATCGCGAGGCGGGCGACAAACCGCAGCTCGCGCCAGTCTATGACGTTCTCTCGACGGTCCCATACATCCCGGCGGATGCCATGGCTTTGTCGCTCGCCGGCGAGCGGTCTTTCAAAGCGCTGAACGTGCCGCGGTGGAAAGCCTTCGCCAATCGAGCACGGCTGCCGGATGCAGCCGTGCTCAAAGTGGTGGTCGATACAGTCGAACGGGTGAACGGATTTTGGTGGTCGCTGCCGGAACGTGATGTCGTCCCGGCGAAGGTTCTCGAACGTATCGATACCCATGTAAGGCTGATGACGCCGATCCTTGGCACGTGCGCGAAGTAGAGAGCTTGGCCGAGTGGTTGCCGCCCTGTCTTGGCTCGTTTGCCAATTCTCCTGGCGCGTCTTCGCTCGTTGCCAGAGAGCATTGTCGACAATTCTAAGCGACAGCACTTCCTGCACGACATGGTGCTCGGCCGCGTTCCCCCTTGAGATCCGACGTTCTGTCACGGGATTTTTCCGATAAGCGAGGCGGTTGAGGACGATCAGTCCGATATAGGCATGATTGTTCAGAATGCCGCTGCCGCGGTTACGATGACCGCGAATTGCGGTTCCCTGCCAAGGTCGACCGCGCGGACCGGGTACACCGCGTGCATTGAATTCGTTAGCGATCCTTACCGGGCTCATGCCGTCCGCGTACCGCCCAAAAAACCAGACGATGGTTGCCGCCTCATCAGTATCGCTCGACCGCAGACCGCGCACGGGCTCCCCGCTATCGTCGCACTCGGTAACCGTAACAGATCCCGCCAGGCACCCGGCCATGCTTGGCGACGGTGCCCTCGCGTGCGGTAGCGAACCGCTTCGAGCACTTCCTGACTGACTGCCCTTAGCCCAGTTCCATTGACGACACCGCTGCAGCGCCGTGCACTATCCACATTTCGACATCATGAAACTGTAGGATCTTGAGAATGCGAGCGCTGTGCTCAAGGTCGCGAGAAGGGCGATCGAGAGTGAGGCAGAGGAAGACGTCATAGGCGCCGATGTTCGACCTCGCCAACGCGGCCTGGAGGCCGGGCCGCGTATCAAACGACGAGCCGCTGCCACAGGCATCGACGAAAGTGTCGGCCAGATGCCAACCTTGTCGCAGAACGAATTCTTTTCCGAGATCGACCCGCGTTTCGATCGAGGTGGGGTTTTGTTGATCTCTTGAATAACGCGCGTAAAGCACGACCCGCTGAGGGCATGCATAATGACCGATCTCCCTAATTTGAATCGCGGCCACCATGGTAGAGATCAAGTATGGGATTCGGGGTTTTCATTCACCGCACAGATTCGATCTACGACGACAGCCCGGCTGAACAATATCAGTTTCCGAGCCAGTATCTCGGTCGCGTTCAAGCCTGCGTCGGTGACTGGATCATCTACTACGAGCCGCGAAAGGTGACAGCGACGCGCGGATATTTCGCCGTGGCTAAAGTTGCACAGGTCATTCCCGATCCCGAAGCGTCCGGAATGTATCTGGCGCTGATCGAACCCGGCAGCTATCTCGATTTCGTCAACGCTGTTCCCTTCAGCGGTCCAGATGGTGTGATCGAGCGCGGAGTGCTGAACGAGCAGGGGCGGATTTCGGGACGGGCGCAAGCAGTCCGTGCGGCCGATTTCAGCGGTAGACTTCAATAGCATTCTGTCGATTGGCCTGGCAGAGGATCAACCGGAACTGCCGCGATCGGCTGTTTCGCCGATTGATCTTGCAAGCCTACGACAAACGATGCGCGATAACAGGTTTGAAGCTGATTAACGGCGGCGGCAGAGCCGAGGTCGATGCGGCCATATTCGCGCCGTTGAAGCCAACGGCCCGGACATTCTGTCAAATGGCATCGCGCTGTCTGGCACGGCACACTGGATGTTTGATCGCGGACTTATCGGCTTGTCGGACGACTTGGAGGTTTTGGTTTCGCGTCACGCAAACGACCGCGACAGCATCAATGGTCTCATCAACAAGACCGGTCGAGCGATTGTGCCGGCAGGGGTTCACCAGCGCCCTCATCCACAGTTTCTGAAATGGCATCGCGAGAATACGTTCAAGCAATAACACGTCGCTAGTTCAGATCCTTTCAAGACTGATGGATGGAGCGATCCCATCGCTGCTCCGGTTATTGAGTCCAAATTAGAGCAAAGACTCATTAAAAGATGAGTTGCCAGTCGCCCATGTATCGTACGACATGGAAGTTCCATAATAGAGCGATATGCCGAAGCGGGGACGTGGTCGCTCAACTACGGGTTTTATCAATTGCCTCTCGCCCGATTTCGCGGCGACTGTTCAGAACTCGGATGATTTCCACAGCGTTGCCGACAATGCGGTACAGGATGAGGTATTTTCCGGCGATTAGATGCCTGATTTCTGGCGCTATGTCGTCGCGAGCAACACCCGAATAGGGATGCTGTGCCAATTGGCGCCAGCGTGCCTCGATCGCATCAAGGATGCGATCGGCTGCAACGATATTCTCGGCAGCGATATAGCTCCAGATATCGATCAGGTCCTCATCGGCGCGAGCCGTACGGATGATCGATAACATCGTCAGCCGCGTTTAGACGAAGTTTCAAGGCGCTGACGCGCAGCTATTTTCACGTCGTCCATCGTTGCCAGGGAACTCGGACCACTATCGATTCCCTCTTGGGCGAGTACGCGCAAGTCCTCGATCGTATACCCCAGTAGATCCCGCCGCTCTTTCCATTCACGCACGGCATCGCGGATAGCCTCGCTGGTGGATGCGTATTCTCCGGCCTCCACGGCGGTTCTCACGAAGCCAGCCATCTCCGGTGTAAGCGCGATTGTCATCTTCTCGACTGTTGCCATCTGGACTCCGTGGTATATCGTAACGGTATGCGAATAGCACACCGATTGCAAGTGGTGTCGCCTTTACGGCAAGGTCGAAGGTTCGAATTCTTTCAAGGCGAAGACGGGGAGCTTGACGGCTTAGTCCGGACTATGCCGCTTCCCATACTTGATTGAGAATCTTGGCGGCCAGAGCAGCCTTGTCTTGCGGCAGGAAGCGACCGTAGTGCTGTTGCACAACATCGGGCGTGTCCTGGATAGCGTAGTCGCCTGCTCGTATGAGCCTGTCTGCTTTAATATGTGAGTTGCGAGAATGTCGCGGAGATTGTGCGGTCCATGCGGCAACAGGCCTTTGATCGCACCACGTCCAGTGGAGGGATTATAGATCCCTTAACGCTGGATCACGGTTCGCCATGCTTCGAAGAAGGTGGTGGAGTTGTAGGCTGCGTCGAAACTTGTCGTCTTCACCGTTTTGACTAAGAGAGTACGTGGACGTTCGCGCCACAAAATGCGCCTTGCTTAAATAAAGGGCTCGGCCGATACCGAGTTATGTCTTGTTCGTAATCCAGGTATCGCTTTCGTGGCTTTGCCGCGACGATCGCTGCCGGCGACAGGTACTCGCCACTCGCTCGTAGGATTTAAATGCGTGCTGCAGGTGTCGAGTGGGAAGAGATCAAGTCACTACGACGTTGAAGAGCACAGTCGATCAGACGATAGCTATCGCGAAGTCATCCAAGATTTGCGCCACTTCATTTCGAAAATCCAGCAGCGGTCCGGCGGCGGTTACCCTTAGTTTTGTAAGCGCGCGATCGAACAGGACAGCATTGGTTTCGCCATTCAACCGAGAATCGTAAATCATTCAATCGAGTTTCTCGTCGTGAAGCCAGAGTGCTCTTGACCATTGCTGTCCAAGTTCATGCGAAGCGGCACGGGCAGCATCACCGCATCCGCAGCATACCGTCCGAGCGCAGGTCCGCGAGCCGAACAGGTTCAATGGTCGCGACAGAGGCGCAGGACACCTCCAGAAGTTCCCCCATGCTGGCAGGGAAGGTGTCCTTTGATCCGACTGCGCGCTCGCGCAAGATCGCTTCTGCGAAGCACACCTTGATGCTGCTGCCGATATAAACGACGCCGAAACGATAAGGAGGAGTTAGGGCAATTTCAGGATCACTGAAGCGGCTCGATCCGAAGCCGTAGCCAAGCGGATCGGGATACGGGCTTCGGTAGAGCCGGTACCAGGATGCCACAGCGGTCAGTTCATGAATCACCAGTTCGCGCGAACCAAAGTCGGTTGGCGGAAGCAAATTCGATGAGATGCTCAGGAGAAATCACCTTGGCCAATCGAGCGTGCGGCTCCCACTGCATCTTTAATCCTGCCGGCGCGCAGCATTTCGAGACCTGTTCGGCCGCCAAGGCTACCGCTTTCCTGCAAAAGGAACCGATATACCGCCCAAGGGTGCCCGTTCAAAGCTTCAAATAGTTGCGCGAGACCACCAAGCAGTTGGCCGTCATCCCCGATCTGCCATTTTGGAAACCGCACGCCTCGCTTCGCTCCTTCGAGCCCGAGAACCTCGTGACGCTTGCGCTTTTTGTTCACCGTCTCGCGAGTGGAGCCGATCTCATCGGCAAACTCGTCTGCAGACAACATCTCGGGGCGCTTAAGGATCTCAGCGACGCGCTCACTCCCGCGCTGCCTAGCAGCTGCAAGGGCTATATCCAGAGCGTCCCTTTGTGGTGTCATCTCTTCAATCTCGATTTCGGGTTCTTCGTCCGAGGATCGAATGACATATGTCACACGAACCGTGCCGCCTGTGTTCTTGGCGCGTATGACACCCTCGGAAACGCCAGAAAGCACTCTCGCAGCGGTCGCACGGGCCGCTGCTTTTTTCTCAAAGAGTTGCTCCCATTTACCGGCATATCCGGTAATTGGATTGCCGCGACGCTCGGTGCGCTTGCGGGAACCACCTTTCTTATCGGTCATGGCCATAGGCACCTCCGCATAGAATATGGAGTATTTCGTCAACTTCGTCAGCCAGTTCGATCAAACTTGAGGGCGAAGAGATGACATGCCGCATAATGCAGTTTCTGCAAATAACCGTTGAAGTGTCAACGACTTCGGTTTGGCAGCCCTGTTGCCGAAGGTTCAAATCTCTTCAAGGCGACAATAAGAGACATCTTGCGAAATCGACCGGCGCCTGTCGATAACCGAAACGGCCGGCCTAATAAGCCAATGGATTTGGAAGCTTTCCTGATCTCTTCGACGTCACTCAGAAAGATGGTGCCAGCTGGAGAGCTGGTCGCAGGCGACGCAAAAAGTCGTCGCCGGTGGTTCGCCCCCTATCGAGATCCTCGTCAAGGATTTTGACAATCTTTGCCAAAATTGACTATAATCTCTGTGAAGAGAGGCCGACAATGGCGACAATGAATGTATCCCTGCCAGAACCAATGAAAGACTGGGTCGAGGCGCAGGCGAAGACGGGACGGTATTCCAATGCGAGTGACTACGTTCGCGATTTGATCCGACGTGACCAGGCGCGGAATGACAAAATCGCCGCCATGCAAAGCTTTGTTAACGCCGGGCTCCGGAGCGGGGTTGGAACCCGGTCGAAGGATGAGCTGTTTGCTGAGGCTGAGGCTCGTGTCAATAAATCATGAGCTACAGGCTTTCTGTCGAGGCGGAAGAGGACATCATCGCGATCGCAGAGAAAGGGGTGCGTATGTTCGGCGCACAGCATGCGCGTCGTTACCACGATGACCTTTTTGCTTTACTGGACTTGCTCGCTTATAATCCACGTATAGCGCGCGAAAGAGTTGAGATTGAGCCGCATGTCAGAGTTCATCCCGTCGAAGCGCACCTGATCGTATACCGGATAGCGGAAGATGAAACTGTTTTCGTCATACGCATTCGGCACGGGAATGAAGATTGGGTAAACGATTCATTGTAGCGCGTGAACCTCTTTTTGTCGGCGCGCGACTGGTTCGATTCTACTCAAGAGCTTAAGAGTAACCCGAGTAAGTGAGGTCGACCCGAAACCTGCCATCGCGTTTGCCATTCATCTGCATTACTTTTAGGCTGAAGATGGAGATAGCTATGGCCGCAAACGCACTCGTCCAAACCCGTATCGTCGAGCGGCAGCCCGCTTAAAAGTGGATGCACGCCAATCGTGAAGTTTAACTGGTCCGCGCTCGCGTCATGAGATCGCGACGTCATTTTCACATATATCGAGGCAGATAATCCTTAAGCCGCTGTCCTCGTCGATGAACGTGTCGTCGCTGCCGCTCGTCGTCTGATTGATTTTCCGGTCGCATTGGCAGAATTACTGGCACGCGCGAACTGGTAGTCATTGGCACGGCGTATGTCGCGGCGTACGCGGTAGTGGAATCATCTGTTCGGGTTCTTCGCGTCCTCCATGGGGGCAGGAATGGCCCGACACGTTGCCAACTGGCTCGACTTCGAGCTCGATGTTTGAAATCCACGGGTCGGTGGTTCGAACTGGTTTAGGGCGTGAGATGATCATTCCAGTGGCCGACGTCATGCGACCCGAGTTCCGTTTCATTTCGACTCGGCATCCGAGAAAGGGATCCTCAACCCAATCTCGTAACCTAGTGCGGTCTTGCGCCGATCAATAACGGCTCCGAGCTGCCGGGCAAAGGCATCGACGAGCTTTACGCCAATTCCCTTGGGCCGTTCGATGTCGGTAAGCTGTGCTGGGCCCTCGCCCTCATCACCGACAACAACATGCAGAGTGCCGGCGGAAAGTACCAGAGAAACTCGGCAGGACGGACCGGCATACTTTATGGCATTCGTCACGAGCTCGTTTATGATGAGTGCGAGTGGTATTGCCATTTCCGCCGTGACGACAACATGCGCTGCATCGCAGACGATGGTGTCTTCAGATCCATGAGAACGCCCGATGTCTTGCAGCAGAGCGGGGATGAAGGTGGCCAATTCGACCCTTGTTGGGTCGTCGTGGGCATAGAGACGCTCGTGGACCGCCGCCACCGCCATAACGCGCGTTACCGCTTCCCGCAGGACGTCTGCGGTCGCCTCGCTCTCGGCATGCGGAATCTGAAGCTGCAGGATGCTCGCCACGATCTGAAGGCTGTTTTTTACGCGATGGTTTACTTCCCTGATCAGGAAGTCTTTTTGCCGGACCTGAGCCTCAAGCCTCTCCTTTTCTCTCTCTAGCTCAGACTTTTCGTTGATCTCCCGCAGGTGCGCCAGCTCTTCGAACAGCCACGCCCATTTCGAGGCGTCCGGCTTGCCTATCGACGAGAAGCAGCTGTCCGAGTTCGTCGTTTGCGCGGAGAAGCTCCTTCACGTCCGCCTCGAATTCGAGTTCGGGATGGACCATTGTCCAGTAGTGAGCCGTGCGGATTAACGATAAGAAGAGCATGAGGTGCTCAAGACGACTTGCGTCGAGAGTATCGCGGAGTTGGTTTCTGACGGGCTCTGATTTTCGCGGGTCTACGAACAGGGATGTCGCTGCGACGATCACCAATTCTTCGTCATCTGTTCCAGGCTCTGGCCATCCACTACCAGGAGCACGGGCCTTCAGACCGGTGACTACTCCGTCAGCATCGCGCTCCCAAGGAGGCACGAGCTTGAGTAACTTCGTCATGCTTTCGATGCGCGCGTCATAGCTGTGGTTAGGATCGGCGACAAGAAACGCACAATGCCTGGCAACGCAGTATCTCACCTCACAGAAGCGCGAGAGGTACACGAAAAGCCGGTCCTTGAAAGGCGAGGGGACCGGATTGTCCATGTAAGCTTGCTTGGCGAAGGCCCAAAGTGCTTGAACCACCTCAGGTGCCTCGGGTGCCGGCGCGAAGAAGTTCGGAACCATTCCCATCCGGCTTTCGACGTCCCTGGGGTAGGTTTCTGTCGATGGTAGAAGTATCCACGGACTAAATTTTCCGGCCGCGTTCTTGGTCGAGCCAAGTTATCGCCAGATATTCCAGATTCCAAGTTCGTTTCAGTGCACTAGTCTAGAATGGCAGCTCTGTCGGCGCAGCGCTTCCCCAAGCCATCAATCTCAAGGTCGAGACGACCTGCTCATGGTTGTACGGCTTGGGAAAGAAGACCGTTCGAGCAGGGATGACGCTGTCGTCAAGCCGAAAGTGACCAGAGGTGATGACGATCTCAATCGGCGGCCAGCGATCACGGATGGCTGCGGCCAGTTTCAGGCCATTCATGGAACCAGGCATGTCAACGTCGGTGAAGACGATCGTGATGTCTGTCCGCGCTTCGAGGATCGCGATCGCCTCGTCCGCGTCGCGGGCTTCTACGGCGTCGAAACCGCCGTCTTCGACCATTTCCAAGGCCATCATCCTCAAAAGCGGCTCGTCCTCGACAACGAGGACAGCCTTGCGATCAGGCTCTTTAAACTGTCCCATCGTGCTATTCCGTATGCTGTATCTGTGAGAGGCCAGCCGTCATCATGGCCTTAAACCCGGAAGCGGCATAACTCGTCTCGACGCCGCCCGTTCCGATCAGGCCCATGCGGATGAGTTTGGAACCGAACCCCTTCCGAGACGGTTCTCGCACCGGCGGTCCGCCTGTCTCCTCCCACTTGAGAGTGAATGCCGGCTGATCCTCGGTCTGTGTCACGCTCCAGTCGAGCTTCACCCGACCAACGTCATTGGACAGCGCGCCGTATTTCAAAGCGTTGGTTGCAAGCTCGTGCAGAACGAGAGATAGGGACAGCGCACCCTTTGGCCCGATCTGGATGTCGGGACCACTGACATCAAGGCGCTCACTGGGGACCAGCCTTTGAAGCGTGGAAGCGATCAGCGACTTGATCGGCGCCGTGTGCCAGTACTTGTCGAATAGGATGTCATGGGCGGAGCTTAAGGCCTGCAGCCGGGTCTCGAGAGCTTTGACCGGCTCGCGGTCCACCACGGGTTTTAATGTTTGCATGGCAATCGCCTGGACCATGGCAAGCGTGTTCTTCAGGCGGTGGCTCATCTCCCTGTTGATGACGTTCTGCATCTCTTCCTCGGCTTTGCGGTCGGAAATGTCCATGACCGCGACAACCGCGCCCGTCAGTCTCCCGTCCGTGTCTCGCACCGCGGCGCCGTCGGCAGAGATCCAGACGTCGGTGCCATCCGGTCGTCGGTAGCGCATCTCAAGATAGTGCTCGCTTTTCTTTCCCATCGTGATCACTGCCAGCGGATATTCCTCGGGCTTCACCGGCGAGCCATCGGCATGCCAGGCGGTGAACATGTCATACTCTCCGGTCGACTGGGCACCCAGTGCATCGTGTCCGAGCAACTGTGCGAGACGCTGGTTCTGCATGACGATCCGCCCTGACGGCGCCTCGGCTAGCAAAACCCCAACGGGCATGGATTCTATGACCGTCTGCAACTCCTTTTCACGGTTGCGGATTTCCGCCTCCATGCCAAGGCGTCCTGTGACCTCAAGAAAAATTATGACGAAGTCGTCGCCGCCGAGTGGCTGGACATGACCCTCGTACCATCTGCCGATCGTACCGACCTCCCGCACGAATACTCTGGATTTCCGCCCTGCACGACGTCGGCGATCTGCGAGATCCATTCCTCTTCGATGCCGGGAAAAAGATCGCGGATGGTCTGCCCGACAGCCTGGTCGGCTGGAATGCCGACGAGCTCACCCCGGGCACGGTTCACTTCCTTGTAGCGCCAGTCCACCACCACGCCGTTCTTATCTCTGACGACCGAACCCAGGATGAAGCCTTCGGCCATCTGTTCGAAAAGCCCGCGCCAGTATGCTTCACTTTCCCGCAGGGCAACCTCGGCGCGCTTGCGGGCGGTGACTTCCGTCACAAGCGCAGCGACACGATTTTGATCGAGGCGACGGATCCGGTTCTCGAACCAGCGGCGCCCATTGTTGAAACAGTGTTGGAATGTTCGAGCAGTTCGCCGGTCCGCAGAACGTGCTCGTAGGCAGGAAGCATGTGATCCAGGGCTTCCGGCACCAGGGACGATAGCGAGACGCCGATCACCTCTTTCTCGCTGAACCCGGTGATACGCTTGAATGCCGGATTGACCTCCTCGAAGACGACGTCGATAAGCGCTCCGTTCGTGTCGCGCACGGCGCTGGCGATGTAGTAGCCTTCCTGCATCTCCTCGAAGAAGGATCGATAGCGAAACTCCGACGCTACGACCGCAATCTCCCGCTCTACGACACGGGCGAGGGACTTCAGACAATCGATGTCCCGCTTGCTCCAGTCGTGCGGCTCGGTGTCAATGGCAGCCAGAGCGCCTGCGACTTCACCGGAAGGCAATGTCACCGGTACGCCCAGATAGGCCACCACTCCGAGATCGCCGATCGCGTGATTGTCTTTGACCAGCTCGTGCGCATTTGCGTCGTGCACGATCAGCATGTCGTTTGCTTCTACGACATGCTGGCAGAACGAGTGGGTCATCGGCGTCTCGCCTTGCGACGCCCAAGGCTCTGGAAGGCCGCAGTGGCCTGCGAAAACCTGTCTGTCGTCGTCGACGATGGAGACGATTGCCACCGGAACGCCCAACATGGTCCGCACGTGGTCGGTCAAGACGCCGAACTGCTCCCGTCCGGCCCGGTCAAGGAGGCCAGACTGTTTGAGGGCAGATAGTCGTTCCAGTGATTTCAATTTCGAAAGCGCGATCATCGTGGCCTTAGATAGACGCAGCACAGTGTTTGCCGAGGTGAGGTTTTCGAACATATCTGGATTGCCCCGACATCGTTGAGGTTCCTCCCGATCTGACGGTCCTTATCGCTGCAAGTCCGCGACCTCGCGCGAACTTGGTGTTGTGCAAGCCTTCAGAAGACGGACAGCTCGAGCCAACTTGCTGATCGAGCCTGATCGCTTTACGACAAGATGCCCAACACTGCAGGATGCGATTCCATGAGCACTTCGGACGAACAGTATCGACAAATTATTGACAGCCTGAGCGCCGCTCAGGCAGCGGGCGGTGTCGGTACGTTCGTCATCGATATTCAGTCAGATATGGTCACCGCCACGCCGGAGTTCTCCAGGCTATACGGATTGGAGCACGCGCAATCTCGCCCAGCCCCCGATTTCGAGGCGGTGGTGCTTTCGGATGATGATCGCTTCGTTTCACACACTGCCACTCGTAGGGAGGGAAGCGCGGCGGCAGAGGTGGAGTACCGGATCCGCAGGGCCGACAACGGCGAGGTTCGGTGGATCGCTCGGAAGGGGAAGTTCGAGTATGATGCCGAAGGCAAGCCAGTCCGGTTCATCGGCGTCGCCCGGGACGTAACTGTCAGGAGAAACTCGGAACACAATCTCCGCAACGCGCAGCAAAAACTCGCGCTAGCACTCGAGGCAACGGGGGTGGGCACTTTCGACTACAACCTCGTGAACGACATTCTGGAATGGGACGAAAGGTGTCGCGAGCTGTTCGGGCTGACGCCAGACTCGCCCGTTTCCTATGAAACCTTCCTGCAGGGTCTGCATCCCGATGACCGGGAGAAGATCGACGCCGCCGTCAAGGCGGCTATCAGCGTCGACGGGGACGGCGAGTACGACGTCGCTTACCGGACGGTTGGCGTGGTCGACGGGACCGTTCGCTGGGTTGCGGCGAAGGGACGGACTTTCTTCGACAACGGGAAAGCCATCCGTTTCATCGGAACCGTGCGCGATGTCACGACGGCACGCCAGGAAGAACTCGCACATCGGGAGACCGAGGAACGATATAGACTGGCCAGCCGCGCAACGAACGATGCGATCTGGGACTGGGATTTCGCATCGAATTACGTTCTTTGGAACGAGGCGCTGTTTGCAGCCTACGGCCACCCGATCGAGACCGTTGCGCCAACGGGAGAGTGGTGGATCGATCACATCCACCCGGAGGATCGTCGAAAGATCGATCGGTCCATCCATACCGCTATTGAAGGTTCGGACGTCGACTGGACGGAGGAATATCGTTTCCGCCGAAGTGACGGATCGTATGCGCCAGTTCTGGATCGGGGCTACATAATAAGGGACGATCATGGTAAGCCCCTGCGCATGATAGGCGCGATGCTCGACCTGACGCAGGTGCGAGACGCTGAGGCGGCACTTCGCGAAAGCGAGTTGCGTTATCGCAGCCTCTTCTCATCGCTTGACGAAGGTGTGTGCATCATCGAGTTCCTCGACGGGCCGACAGGGCCTCTCAGTGACTACGTCCATCTGGAATACAACGAGGCTTATGTTCGGCACGCCGGCGTATCCGGCATTATCGGTAAGACCGTTCGGGAGGTTTTCCCCAAGGAAGCTGACAAGTGGATAGATTTCTACAGAACCGTCCTCGAAACGGGTCAGTCCCAAAGGCTGGAACTGCCATTCGATGAGACCGGCAAGATTTTGAGCGTCGGTGCATTTCGCGTCGAGCCACCGACACGCCGTCAGGTCGCGGTGGTATGCCAAGATATCACCGACCGTCGAAAAGCCGAGAGGGCGCTTCAGGACATCAACGAAACGCTTGAGCGCCGCGTGGCCGAGAGGACTGCCGATCGTGATCGCATGTGGCGGCTATCGACCGACATCATGCTGGTGGCCGACTTCGAGTCTTGGATCACAGCGGTCAATCCGGCCTGGAAAACCGTGTTCGGCTGGGAGGAAAGCGATCTGATCGGTCGGTCCTTCCTCGACCTTATTCATCCGGATGACAAGGCCGCAACGCTTGCCGAGGTCGAAAAACTCGGGCAGGGCGTCACGACGTTTTCGTTCGAGAATCGCTATCAGGGACGGGACGGAAGCTACCGGACGATCTCCTGGACGGCCGTTCCCAATGAAAGCTTTATTCATGCAGTCGGGCGTGACGTCACCGAGGAACGGCACGCCGCTATCGTCTTGAGACAGACAGAGGCTGCGCTTCAGCAGGCGCAGAAAATGGAGGCGATTGGCAATCTGACGGGCGGTGTGGCTCATGATTTCAACAACCTCCTTCAGGTCGTCGCCGGCAACCTTCAGCTTCTGGCCCGGGATCTGAATGGGAATGAGCAGGCCCAACGTCGGGTTTCGAATGCGCTGGCGGGTGTGGATCGCGGGGCGAAACTCGCTTCGCAGCTATTGGCCTTCGGCCGCCGTCAGGCTCTCGATCCGCGCGTCTTAAACATTGGTCGGCTCGTGCGCGGAATGGACGAGATGTTGCGCAGAACTATCGGTGAGGGGGTCGAGGTCGAAACGATCGTCTCCGGCGGCTTGTGGAACACGCTGGTCGATCCGATGCAGATCGAAAACGCAATCCTCAATTTGGCAATCAATGCGCGCGACGCGATGGACGGATTTGGCAAGCTTACCATCGAAGTTGGCAACGCCTATATTGACGATGCGTATGCGCGGCTTCATCAGGAGGTGGAGCCCGGCCAGTATGTCGCCCTCTCGGTGACGGATACTGGAACGGGCATGCCGGCAGACCTAATCGAAAAGGTTTTTGAGCCGTTCTTTTCCACGAAGCCGGAAGGCAAGGGGACGGGTCTCGGTCTCTCTATGGTCTACGGTTTCGTCAAGCAGACCGGTGGACACGTTAAGATCTACAGCGAAGTTGGGCAGGGCACGACGATCAGGATGTACTTGCCTCGTTCGACCGGCCAGGAGGATCTGCAAGTCGCGGTCACCGACGGTCCCGTCGAGGGTGGCCCGGAGACTATTCTGGTGGCTGAAGATGACGAGGGCGTTCGCGCAACTGTCGTCGAGATGCTCCAGGAACTCGGCTACCGCGTTCTGAAGGCTCCCGATGCCAGCGCCGCCCTTACAATTCTGGAAAGTGGCATGCCGATTGACATCTTGTTTACCGATGTGGTGATGCCCGGACCATTGAAGAGTGCGGAACTCGCTCGCAAGGCGAAGGAGCGGCTTCCCAACATCGCCGTCCTGTTCACCTCAGGTTACACCGAAAATTCTATCGTTCATGGTGGCCGACTTGATCCCGGTGTTCAGCTCCTCTCAAAACCCTACACCCGGGAAGCTCTGGCAAGAAAGATCCGCCATCTTCTGAACAACCAAAGGCAGACGGAAATCTCGGCTGAGCGGACCGGAAACATGGACGATCGCAACCATTACGATACCGGCGATGCCACAGGCGACCCGGCTGGAAGCCAGCGTGTGCTACTGGTGGAAGACAATGCTCTCATCCGCATGTCAGATGCGGATATGCTCGCCGATTTGGGATACGAGGTGTTAGAGGCCGAGTCGGCCGAAGCAGGATTGCAGATCCTGGAGCAGGGCGGGGTGGACATCCTGGTGACCGACCTTGGTCTTCCCGGCATGTCCGGTCAAGAGCTCGCCCGCGAAGTCCGCCGCCGCTGGCCGCATATCGGGATCGTGTTCGCGACCGGCATGAACGAGGCGCCATCTCTGGACGAGGGGCCGGCTGCCGTACTGCTGCGAAAGCCGCATGGCCCGGACGAGTTGAAAGCCGCCCTCGAAACCGTGTCGCTATAGACGTCAATGGTGGGTGTGATCTCCGCACTGCGTTTTCTCATCGCCGCCGCTTTCTTTGCGGACGCCGATCTCCCAGCTGCGGTGCGCGACGCGGCCGCCTTGCCGCCCTTCTTCCCACCCTTGTGGGCAGCCGGATGTTCGGTCTCTTGTCCGCGTCCAGGACCGCCGGGGTTCTTGCCGCCACCGTTTGAGGTGGAGATGCTGCTCGCGACCGGGTGAACCGGGAGCTTCACTAGATTTCGTCACGGATCCCGTCACGGAGATCGAATGCGAAACGGTGAGGAACTTCAGCGTTTGCTTGCCGCTCTTGTGACTTAAAATAGGAGAACGAGATAGCGAATACCGATCACGATCAGGACAAGGTGTGGGAGCTTGCCAAGGACATCGGGTTTTGCATGCTGACGACCAAGACAGGCAGCGTTCTCCTTGCCCGACCGATGTCGGCTCATGGAGAGCGTGACGAGCATGCGTTCTACATCCTGACTGATGTGGCCAGCCACACGGATGATGAAATCGCTCGCCACCCCGCCGTCTGCCTAGCCTTCGCCGATCCCAAAGGTCAGAAATTCCTATCGATCTTCGGCTCGGCGGAAATCCAAAATGACCGCGAGAAGATAAAGGAGCTGTTCGCCATCCCGGCCGGCATGGTGGGATAGCGCCGAAGACCCATCGATCCGTATCCTGAAGGTCGCCCCCTCCTTCGCGAAATACTGGGACAGTCCGGGCACTGTCATCAGCTGCATCAAGATGGTGGCGGCCACCGTGAGCGATATCAAGCCGGATATGGGCGACAACGCCTCGGTCAAACTCTGATTTCACCCGACGACGAATTTCGGAACGACGGCCTGGGTCAAATCCAGGCCGTCCGCATTTTCGGGCAACTGCCTCCTTTTAAAACGCCAATTCTGCTAGCAGATCGTCGTCTCCGGTCTGCATCGCCAGAGAGCGATAGGATCGGCCCGCGCCGTCGTTGACCTTCCGATCGGCACCGAGGTCGAGCAACAGCCTGACCGCCTCAATCCGATCGTTTAAAATCGCGAAGCCAAGCGGCGTGAGCCAGTCCCGGTTCAAATCTCGACGCCCTGTCCGGTAGTGATCACGAAAACGCCCGTCGAGTAGCGCCGGGTTCGCCGACAGATGAGCTTTGATCTGCTCGGTCTGCCCGAAGGCGGCGGCGGCGAAAATATCGAGTGGCTGGCTGACCAGTAACCCGACCATTTCTTCTCGTCCGTTGAACTGTGCCCACCCGATCGGCGGTGCCTTATGGTGGGGATCTCGCACACAAGTATCCGCGCCATGCCTGATCAGCAGCTCAGCCATTTCGATATGGCCGTGCAGCGCAGCTTCGTGCAGGGCGGTGCGACTCGTCATCCGATTGACGTCGAAACCGAGCTCGAGCATGCGCCGGACGGCCGCGAGGTTATTGTCGCCGGCGGCATCGTGGAGCATGGCCGGGTGCTTCTTCTGGATAGCCTCGATATCCGTTGTCGAGGTGATCGTTTCCCTCACCTTGTCGAGCGGAATGGATGCATCCTTGATTTCGACATACGCGCGATCTTCCGGTGCCAACGGGACCGCGGTAGCGCCGCGATCAACCAGAAAGTTTGCAAGATCGTCATTGCCGCCGAGCTTCGCCCATTCATAAGGCGACCGCCCGCGGATCGTCTTGTTGATATAGGCGCCATGCTCGACCAGCAGCTTTACGCGCTCAGGCATCCGGTTCTGCAAAGCCCAGGCAAGTTGGTAGTCGAAGACGGTCTGCGTGCTGGCGACGAGAGCACCATCCTCACGAACCAGCCAGTTGTTCCTGTCGGCGGCCGACAGTCCGTATCCGAGCAAGAGCGTCAGGCAACTGTCATCCGGCTCGAACATCCTGTTGTAGAGCGCCTGGCTGTCATTCGCGTTTGCGCCAGCCTCCAGCAGCATGGTCGCGAAGGCGTCGCAATCCGGGTGACGAGGCTGTCGGACCGCGCCGGCCTCGCCTTCGCCGAAAACACCCGTCAGGGCTGTGAAGCGATATTGACCGTCGTCCATGTAGTAGGCGTTTGGATCGGCCCCGCGATCGATCAGAGCCTTGGCTGCGGGGAAGCTCGATCGGCCTGGCAGGCGCGCATAGGCTGCGTAGAGGAGAGGCGGCCAGTCAAATGGCCCGCCTTTGTGCTCAAGGAGATGCGGTTGCCGATCGAGCCAATCGCCGACGCGGGAACCATCGCCAATGACAGCGGCCGAATAGATACTATCGATGGCGAGGTCCGGATGGCCATCGAGCAGTGCCATTGCCTCTACAAAACGCTCCGGGTCGGCTGGAATGTTTGAGAAATACGAAACGCAGGCCAGTGCGAGGAACCTGTTGGCAAGGTTATCGAGAGCGTTCTCTGCCGTAGGGCGATCAAGATACGTTTTGAGCTTGGACCAGCTTGTAAAGCCGTGCTCGCGCGCCAGAACGAGATGGATGTCCTGAAGGCCGACGGCTGCAAGGTCTCGAAAATACGGCTTCACGCGGCTGGAAGCGAGGGAATCGCCGGAACGCAGCGACCTCAAGAGAGCTTTGGCTTGGGATTTGAGGCTGTCGAGAGTGACATTCGCGTTAAGGATGATAGGCGTGGTCATGAAGACCTCCTTTCAACAACGTCCGGTATCCGCGCCCACAGACTGAAAGAAGGTTCGTCAGTCGTTCAGTTCAAAAACAGGTGGGCTTTGCCCTTCCCGCGGATCGGATGTGCCCTGCGAACGGATGATATGTACCCGTCCGTCATTGCGCTGTCCAGTTGCGGATGAGGATTGCCGAGATCGAATGGCCGCCGTTGAAAACGTACGGAACCTCAAAGCAAGCTCGGCGGTTCATAGGGGCCAAGCTAGGAGAGGTGGCGACATGACGGTGCAGGCCGCCCAAAGACGGATTCTGATCACGGGAGCAAGTATCGCGGGTAATGCAACGGCCTGGTGGCTACAGCGCCGCGGCTTCGACGTTACCGTGGTTGAGCGGCATCCAGAGTTTCGTGATGGCGGCCAGAATATTGACGTCCGTGGCGCCGGCCGTGAGGTGCTCGCCAGGATGGGTCTTGAGCAGATAGTCAAGGATCAAGGGACCGGCGAGGCCGGTATCCGCTTCGTCGATGAACATGACGATGAGATCGCGGAATTCGGCGTTGACGAAGTCGGCGCGGAAGGGCCGACGGCTGAACTCGAAATCCTGCGCGGCGACCTTGCGCGCATCCTTTACGAGGCCTGCGGAGATGATGTGAATTTCCGGTTCGGTGACGTCGTCAAGACTATCGATGATGGAGCCGAGGCCGCAAGCGTGACATTCGAAAGCGGGGCACGAGAAGACTTCGATCTTGTGATTGTCGCTGAAGGGGTCGGGTCCTCTACGCGCGAGTTGGTGTTTAGGGGCGAAAACAAGCCGCGCTGGCTGGACGTGACGATGGGATATTTCACGATCCCGAAAGGTCACGGTGACGACGACCACTGCCGGATCCACACCGCTGGCGAAGGCCGCAGTATCTGGCTGAGGCCAGACAACAAAGGCACGAGCCGCGCGATATTGGTCATTCAGAAGCCTTCGGACGGTGAGGACGCGCTTTCACGGGATCAGCAGAAGGCGTTTCTTTTCGATCAATTCCGCGATGCGGGCTGGGAAGCGCCACGCGTCTTGGCCGGTCTTGAAACGACAGACGATCTCTACTTCGACGTCCTGCGACAAGTGAAAATGGAGCGCTGGTCAAGCGGCCGCGTCGTCCTGACCGGTGATGCAGCCTGGTGCGCCACACCGATTGCCGGGATCGGCACGACGCTTGCCATCGTCGGCGCCTACGTTTTGGCCGGTGAACTCGCTGAGCAACCTTCGCTTCTCAAGGCTTTGGAGCGTTACGACCAGATCATGCGTCCCTTTGTTAAAAAGGGACAGAGCGTCCCGAAGATCGCGCCGAAAATGCTTCAGCCACAAACTCGCTTCGGCGTCGCGCTTCAAAGAGCCGTTCTCCGGGTTGCAGCGGCGCCAGGCATCAAGCAAGTCGCGACAAAGTACTTCGTTTCCAGTGCCGACGATATCGAACTGCCGAACTACCACGACAAGTAGCCTCGATCAGCGTTCTCGAAGGTTGCTGATCGTTCGTGCTGCCATGGGCCACCGAGGTATCGCCAGAGGTCGACACCCGTCACCTCGATCTTGCTTGGCCTAAAGTCCTCAGACAATCGTCTGTGTAGCGCATCCGCCTGCTTCCGGCTCACCTTGTTCTGGATCGTGATATGCGGTTTCCACGTCTGGAGATCCTGACCGCCCAGCCAGGGCATGAAACGTGACCTCAACCTCGCATAGACATCCTGAAGCTCCGAGCTCTTGATGACGAAGGCGACGCCGGCCCCGAGATGGCGAACGCCCGGGACCTCGGCGCAGAACCTCATCTGCTCGGCGGCAATCTCGTCGAGAGACCCTGCGATCTGTTCGACATATTCTCCCGGCAGCCGGTGAAACATCGTCAAATGCGCCGACAGGAAATTGCGATCGGCAGGGAAATGTTGCTGCCTTAAGGAATGAAACGGCTCGAGATCGGGATCGGCGATGCGAGCCGTCAGGATGAGCGGTTGGACTGTTTTCACGAGCTGTGCGATCCTTTTGTCCCGTCAGACATCGGCAGGGCCGCAAACCATCCGGCATAGGGCGTGTTCTTTGCGAGATGCCGGTTGAAGTCCGGCGCACCGTCATCCCACCAGATCGGCCCCCGTTCGCCGAGTGCGACCTTGGCATCATCGACATGCTTCCTGGCTCTTGCCTTGGCGTCAAGATCCATTCCGGCATCCCGGACGGCTCGCCGAGCCGTCATCAGGTCCTTGACCAATCTGTCGCGTGTCACGTCATTCAGCGTCGGATTTCTCCTGCGCCACAGGCGGCCGCGGACCACGAAATACCGGCCGTCCGGTGTCACCGGGTATTGGTCGCCGTGCACCCGCTTCATAATAGTGACCTCTGCGCCGGCTCTTCAGTTGTCTGCGAGCTGTCCCCGGCTCGACGTGCGAGTTCCGTCTGTGAGGTAAAGCGGATATCCGCGTCGCGGTCGCGTGCGAAGTCTTGCAACGCGTTGTCACCCAGCCGATCCCATGTCTTGCCGCGATCCGGACCCGCGGGAACGCGCGGCAACAAGCCAGGTTCGCCGCTCCACGCCAAGAGTTCGCCAAGCGAAGCTGCGTTTAGAAGATCGCGCAAATGATGCGCCGTGACATAGGCGTCGGGCAACGCCCGGTGGGCGGGAAGCCCGATCTCGTGAACGAGGCCTTCGGGCATACGCTGGTAGCGCAGCATCTGATTGGAAAAGCGCGGCAGTTCGGGCCAGACGCGCAGCGCGGACTTCCATGTGCAGATCCACGGCGTTCCGCCCGTGAACCTTGGCGTGCAGTAGCGTTGCTCGAACGCGGCCCGGTGGGCGGCAAGCGCATCGATCCGGCCCGGCGGGCGCAGGACACGCGCTGCGATTTCTTTCCAGAACGGCGCCCTGGCGACGTGGGCGTCGAGGATGTGATGAACCGCCATGGTCTCGGGCGAGATCGGCCGACCGGGATTGACCAGCAGCGCGCCGCGATCCTCGGTCACCACCCACAGTCCGTTCCTTTCCTGCACGATGTCCTGCCATCCGATCTCACAGACGTCGTGCGGGCCGTTACCGCCGGTCTCAAGATCGATGACGCGCACGCGTGGTGGAGAGTTATCGATGGCGATTGCTGCGTCTCCTTGCTGTCCTTTGATCATAAATCGAGATCGAGTTGCGGTTGTTCCGCCTCGTTGGCATCGTGGTCATTGGTAAGCGCCGAAAGCGTTATCCCCAGCAGGCGCACCGGGAGCTTGAAGGGGTAGACACTCGCCAGCAGCGAGGACGCCGTATCCATGATCTCCTGAATGCCGCCGATCGCCACTGCCCCGGTCCGGCTGCGCGTGGCCTGGGTAAAATCCGAATATTTGATCTTCACCGTGACAGCCTTGCCGCTGATGCCCTGCGCATCGCAGTGTCGCCAGACCTTTTCCGCAAGTGGTTTCAGCTCCGCGATTGCGGGCTCGAGATCGTCGATGTCTTGGCCAAAGGTGTCCTCCGCGCCGACTGACTTGCGGACCCTATCGGGTCGCACCTGCCGCTCGTCGATGCCGCGGGCAATTCCATAAAAATAGGCTCCCGACTTGCCGAAGTGTTGGTTGAGAAACGGTAAGGACTTCGCTTTTAGATCAGCGCCGGTTTCGACGCCGAGCCGGTGCATTTTCTCCGCCGTCGCCGGTCCGACGCCGTGAAACTTCTTCACCGGAAGCTGCTCGACGAAACCGGGGCCGTTCTTCGGCGTGATAACGGCCTGACCGTTTGGCTTGTTGAGGTCGCTCGCCATTTTGGCGAGAAACTTGTTGTAGGAGATGCCGGCCGAGGCGTTGAGCCCCGTCGCTGCCTTGATCTTCGCACGGATTTCCAGCGCAATTTCGGTGGCAATCTCCATCCCTTTTAGATTTTCGGTGACATCCAGATAGGCCTCGTCCAACGATAGTGGCTCGATCAGCGGCGTGTACTCGGCGAAAATTTCACGGATCTGTTGCGAGACCGCCCTGTAGACATCGAAACGCGGCGGCACAAAGATGAGATCCGGGCATTTTCGCTTGGCGGTCACCGATGGCATCGCCGAGTGAACCCCGAACGTACGCGCTTCGTAGCTTGCCGCTGCGACCACGCCACGGGCAGCCGATCCGCCGACGGCAAGCGGTTTGCCTCTCAACTCGGGATTATCCCGCTGTTCAACCGACGCATAAAACGCATCCATATCGACATGGATGATCTTTCTGGTCGGGGTTGGATGGATGACATTCACAGCGGTAACGGCGAGCTCTCTTCTGGAAACAAAAAGAGAACATACCAGCCTTTCCGCAACAATCCAACGGCCCGTCGAAGAGTCCTCGTCCCTTGCGCTCTCAATGGGAATAAATCACTTCCGAAAATACGTCATCGGTCCATGAGATCACGTTCGTTCGCTGCGTCGTATTTCCGGATATCACCCTGCATTCGACCATGCCACTGATCGACGAAAGCGATCGTGTCAGCCGCTGCGAGATGGGCGCTGAGCGCGGCCTGATCGACCCAGCGTTCTGCGATCAGCAACCGTCCTAATTCCGATGCGTCGATTACGGCATCATAGGAGATGTTTCCGGCGCGCTGGCGTGTAGCTGCGGCAAGCGCTGTGAGATCGGCCAGAAACTGCGCGTGATAGGCCGGGTCGACATGCATGTAACCGAGGATGATCAGCATGAAATATCCCTCCATCAGCACCATAACTGCTGGGCTTAGGCAAGAGGCTCTTGTTGCTCGGCAGTGATCAGACGGCGATCAACACGATCTTGCCCTGGATGCTCCCCTCGGAAGCGCGGTGATGGGCCGCCGCCGCCTGGGCCAAGGGATAAGTGCTATCGATGACCACCCGAACGGTGCCGTCCTGAAGCAGCCGACCGGCTTGCGCCAATTGCGCGCCGTTCGAACGCACCTGGGTGGTCGAGACAGTGATCTGCCGCTTGGCGGCCTCATCATAGCCGGCAAAGCCCAACGGGTTGACGAGATACAAAGCGCCGCCTGGTTTGATACACGGCAGAAAGCGTTCCAAGTTCGCGCCGCCAACGGCATCGAGCACCAGATCGACATCTTTAGCGACCGTTTCGGCCGCTACCTTCGTGTAGTCGACGACGGTGTCTGCGCCGAGATCAGCGAGCAGCGCCCCGTGCTTGCCGGAGGCGATCGCAATCACCCGCGCGCCTTGCCATTTGGCGATCTGCACCGCAAGATGGCCTACGCCGCCGCCGGCGCCGTTCACCAATACGGTCTTGCCTTTCAGCGACGAAGGCTTGTGCGCGAAGGTCTGAAACGGGTTCGGCGCCTCATGCCCCAGATCGACCAGAAACTGCCAGGCGGTGAGCAGCGACATCGGCGCGCCGGCGGCTCGGACATGATCGATCCCGGCAGGTTTTGCCGCCAGTTCCGATGAGGGCACGCGAACATAGTCTGCATAGGCACTGCTGCCAGTCATCAGATCGTGTGGAAAGCGGACCATCGCGTAGACTTCGTCACCGACCCCAAATCCGGAAACACGCTCGCCAACAGCCGCCACAACGCCCGATACATCGGTGCCAAGAATCAAAGGGAAGGTCGGGCTTGGTTGCCATTCCGCCGGCAGCGCGCGATAGCCGTCGCGCAGATAGAGATCCGGCGGGTTGAGGCTTGCTGCATGGACGCGGATCAGCACTTCGTCCACCGCTATCTCCGGTCGAGGCGCATCCTCATAGATAAGAACCTCGGGGCCTCCAAATTCGTGCAGTTGCACGGCTTTCATCATCGCAGTCATCATCGCCTCTCTTCGGTATCTGGCTTGCATGACCGAAGATATGACTCATGCCACCGATTGATAATAACGGCCCAATTCGCTTTAATAATGCCATGGAGGAACAAATTGGGGTTGATCGGCTCATGGGATTGCGTTGGCGCGGGACGGCTCGCTCGGGAGTTACGGCGCCGCCGCCCCGCGCGCTCTTCGCGCGCACGACACGTTCCCTGACGCTGACCAGCGATGGCGCGCGACCTGCGTGGGCGCGCGCTTCGGCTTCTGCAAGACGCCGAGAACATCGAGCAGGTGGCAAAAGGCGCGCGCATCGAGCCGGCCGGCACTTTGCGGCATCGTTGCCGGTAGGCTTGCATGTGATCGCGCCGGCACTGTCACAGTTTCGAAAAGTGCGCTTGAGCGATCAGATTGTCGATCTGATCGAGGGTGACGTCGATCTGGCCATCGGATCGGCGATCTGGCCGCAAACTGATGTTGGTTCACAACCGTGGTGAGCGCGCCGGCCACGGCCAACCGAGAGTTCAACCAAACTAGGCATTTTGACGCGGACGCGAGCGCGAACACAATCTCGCGCTGTTGGCCATTTGCGCGTTTCTGACGCTCGGCAGTCAACGTCTTCTTCAACAGCCCCATCACATCAGAGTAGGCTTACAGCGACGTCGTCATGATCATCGAACCGATTGCCACGTTCGTTGCGAGATCCAGGCACCTGTATGCTTCGCCTACACTGCCTTATCTGCCGTTCGCGAAGTTCGATACGGCTGTGTCTCTCACATCTTGAAGAATGCGACGGGCACGAGCGTTTGGATTGCGCAACAAGCAGCGGGCATAATCAAAAGGAAATCGGCGCTCTTGTCGTTGGGGATATTTCGGGCTTGTCGAATTGTCCTTGCCACGCTTCGCCTCTCGTGCGTTTGGCACCGCGCTCTTTCCTCGGCGATTTCAACGAAGGGAGGTCCTTGCGAGGGGAAACATTCGGCGCCTCGGCCTGGAACGACAATGACGTTAATTCGCCGATTGTGCTCAGAAAAATGCAACCAGAAGATAATATTTCAAAAATTCCGAAACTAGCCGTTGACCCCTGGCTGTCATTCCGGTATTCATAGGTCATCGATCTTTTGCTTGCCGAGCTTTGTTCACCGCGCGTTTGGCACCGTGCTCTAAGCGAACTTTTCTTTCAAAAATAGTCGGTTTTCGTCCGCGGCGCACTTGCTTCACGGTTCTTCACTCTATGCTTTGAAAGGGTTCATCATGACCACTGGCACAGTAAAATGGTTCAATTCCACCAAGGGCTTCGGCTTCATCCAACCTGACAACGGCGGCGCTGACGCCTTTGTTCATATTTCAGCTGTCGAACGCGCCGGAATGCGCGAGCTGGTCGAAGGCCAGAAGATCGGCTTCGAACTCGAGCGCGACATGAAGTCGGGCAAAATGTCGGCTTGCAATCTGCAGTCCGCATAATCGATGTCTGCTTCCCTTTGACCACGGATGTACTGGCACTGCCGGAAGCAAATATCAGTTTGAGGCCAGGCAGTCCGCCTGGCCTTTTCGTTTTGGCGTCATGGCATTATCGAGGAATCGATGACAGAGACATATAGCAAATCCCGCCAGCAGGCCGAAAAGGCCTTCGGCAATCTCCAGACGGAATTCTTCGCCAAGAACAATGCAGCGGAAGAGCTTGAGTTCGAAGCTAGGGCACGCGACGCGAAGACTCTCAGGCTGCGCGAAGCGCGGCTCGCCAAGGCGCAAGCCGACCGGTTGTCTGCAACATCTACGCTGCTTGCCAAACGTTGAGGCCGGCTGATCATCCCAACTACGAAAATCAGGATAAAAATTGAGACACGCCAGAGACAACGAACTTACCGATCGACGGTCCGCTGCTGCGGACGCCAAAGCCGCTCTCCTCACGGCCTACCGCGCTGCGAAGACGGCGGCTGAGCCGTCACAAGCCGCCAGACAGGCCGAGCGCGTCTCGCTTGTCCAAGCTCGTGAAGCGCGCCGTGCAGAACGGGAACGACTGAAGCATGAGGAGCGCACCCGGATCGAGACCCTTGCGGCTCAAGAACAGGCAGCCGTCGAGACCGCGGCCGCAGCCGAGATCGAAGCGCGACAGTTGGCCGAGAACGCCCGGATATCACGGGTTGTTCAAGACGAGGCCGCCCGCAAAGCCGAACGCGACAGACGTTACGCTGCGCGCAAGGCCCGGCAGGCTTATTAACTGGGGGGCCCGCCCTCTATAAGATGGGTCCGGAGAATAGATCAGGGTGTGACGCCGTCACGCCCGTTTTTAGTCAGTCTCAAGGAGCCAACCATGGCAACTGACCCAAACGAACTCCAGGCAATCAACACATCCTGGCAAATCGCGATTCAGGAAATCCTGCGCATGGTGATCCGTGACATGTATCACGCCGGCGGTGAGGCGTCATTTAGGATGCATATCAAGCGCATCGAAGAAGCCGCCGTCGACAGTATCTACACGGATTTGAGGCTTCGCGGTACTGACGAGTGGACGGAGGTGCTGGTCAAGGAAAGGGCCAGCAATTTCGTGACGACGCTGCTGACCTCATTCACCTACGACCGCGCCTGACCATCATAGAGGTCAGCGAAGGCGGTAACTTCCGGAAATGTGAGGGCCTTGAACTTGCAAAGGGTGTGCCGGGTAGATCTGTCGGGCGCCTGCCTAGATCACTCCAGCCTTAGCAGGAATAAGGTAAGCGGTCGTACATGGATGAGCACAGCGCAGAACGCCTCGCAGCCATTGTAGAATACGGTTGAATTCGGAACTGATCGGCTTCCAAAAGGCAGCCTGTAGCATCACAACGAGCAGCACCAGATTAGCCAACCGCTCAGATAGGATTGAGCGCATTTCGCTTTGGTGGTTGGGGCATCTCCAATTCGTTCCCTAACAACCCCGCCGTGCATTTTTTTGACTGTCAAGGCGGCGGATCTAGGCTTTCTTGTGCATCATGAACATCAGAAATGGCGCGCCGATCATGGCTGACACCAGGCCGGCGGGGATTTGATAAGGCGACACAATTGTCCGCCCAAGGAAATCGGCAACCACCATAAGCGTTGCGCCAATCAGCGCCGCACCGGCCATTTGGGGGAGAGCTCGCGCCAGTCCGGCTTCACGCGCCAGATGCGGTCCCATCAGGCCAACAAATGACAGGGGACCGACAGTGAGGGTCGCAGCACCCGTCATCAGACCCGCCAGTGCAAACAGAAGAAGTCTTGATTTTGCCAAGGATATGCCGACGGCTGACGTCGGCGATGGTCCGAGTGGAAGGATATCGAGCCAGCGTCGGGTCGCAAACGCAAGCGCGATCAGCACGGCAGCAATTCCTGTCTCTGTCAGGGCCGTTGTACTGTCGACGAGATAGGTCGAGCCGCTCATCCATCGCATAAGCAAAACGGCCCTCGGATCTCCTGTCGAACTTAATACGCCGACGACTGCATCGACCATGGCGCTCAGAGCAATACCAGCAAGCAGCACGCGTTCAGGAGAAAAACCGGATCGCCGCGAGCTCAGGAAAATGATGGCGAGCACACCGACCGCACCAATTACAGCGAAGCCAAACTGTCCGAGGAAGCCAGGTGCGATTGCGAACAGGCCGATGGCGACACCGAATGTCGATCCCGCGCTGATGCCAAGGACTTCGGGGCTGGACATCTCGTTTCCGGTGAGACGCTGGAGGATAGTACCGGCGACTGCAAGCATCGCTCCAGAGGCCAGAGCGGCAAAGACCTTTGGGGCGCGAATGGCGAGTATTTCCGATGATATGTCACCGGGAAGGATGGCGAAGCTGCCGTCAACGCCGCGTCCGACAGAAATGCTCACGGCGAGGGCCAGGAGAAGTGCAACGGAGACGGCGGCGATCGAGATCATGGTCGCCCGTCGCGGCCTATGCCACATGGAGGCCTGTTGTATCCGATGGCGAATCTTCAACCGCGGCAACAGCGCCAGCAGAAGGGGGGATCCGAAGATTGCGGTCACGGCGCCGGTCGGCAGAAAGTCGCCAAGTCCACCGGCGACCAATTGGAGAACTGCATCGGCACAGAGAAGCAAACTGGCGCCGATCAGGGGCGACCAAAAAATCAGTTGTCCTGGACGGCGCGCGCCGGACAGTCGCGCAAGCGTCGGCGCCACCAGACCGATAAAACTGATGACCCCGATGGCGCTCGTCACGAATGCGGAAAGCGCGACGGCGCAGGCAACGGCGATGAAACGCAACCGCCCTACGCGGATGCCGAGCGACGCCGAGCTGGCATCGCCGAGATCGAGGAGCGACAGTGGCCTGACGATCAGTGCGCAGACGACGGTAACGGCGGCCATTTTCCAGATCAGGGATAATGGAATGACCCAACTCTGCTGCGAGAGCGAACCACTTCCCCAGATGAACAGGCTCGCAAGATAGCGTTCGTTCAGATAGGTCAAGATCGCGGAGAGCCCGCCACACCATAGGCTCAGCACGAGCCCGGAAAGAACGAGCGAGTATGGCGAGAACCCGCGACGTGCGCCGAGACTGAGAACAATAACTGCCGCGACCGCGCTCCCTGCGAGGGCCACGAGATCGCGACTGGCCCCAAGCAATCCCGGGATAAAAAGCGATGCCACCACCAAAGCAAGGTTTGCGCCTGCAGACACGCCGAGCGTGGTCGGATCGGCAAGCGGATTGCGCAGCACCTGCTGGAAAAGTGCGCCAGCCAGGGAAAGCGCGGCACCGACAAGGATCGCTGTCGCAAGGCGGGGAAGGGTCGAATAGTAGAGCACCAGATGCGTCGCATCGTATGTTGTTCCAGAGCCTGCCCCCAGCGAGGGCGCGATAAGCAGCGAAGACGCACAACCTCCGACGATGAGAAATATGGCGACGACGAGCGCCGGACCGATCATATCGCGGCGAGAATTGATCATGGGTCGCGCTCCAGGAGATCGGTCAGGAGACTTGCAAACCGGATAGCCTCGTTTACCATGCCGAACATCAGGGCTGCCGGAAGGATCGACAGATGTCCGGGCCGCGCAAACGGGAGCCGGTTCCATAGCGGGCTTTCTGCAAGCTTCGGAAGGACGTCCGGCGGCACGGGATCAAAGGCTATGAGGCGCGCGTTCGGGTCTGTGATCTTCGAGAGATCTTCGATGCCGATGGTTTCAAAGCCCCAGTAGTTCGATTCTCTCGTCCATCCGTTTCTCATATCAAGCCGCTCGAGCACTCCATGAAACAGTCCTGGGCTCGAATAGATGCGGACATGACGGGCGTCCATGAAGTTCACCAGGGCGATCGGCGGTATGTGTTTGCCGGCCAGTCGCTGTCGGCAGTGGTCAAAAAATGCGTTGGATTGGGACAGGAAGGCCTCGGCCTGTTCCTCACGCCCTATTTCCGCTGCCAGCTTGCGTGTCGCAGCGACTGCGGATTGGAGGACAGGCCCGCTATCGGGGGTGAATATTTCGAGCCGGACAACCTTCCCGTAGCGTTTAAGCTTCGGCAGCAATTCGTCGAGATAGGGCGTCGTCAAAATGATGTCGGGTCTGAGCTGCAGCAGGATTTCAAAATTGACCTCGAACGCACTGCCGATGTCGACGACGGTGTCCGGCAGTTTCGGCGCGACCACCCAGCGATCCCAGTCAGCAAGATCGGAAATGCCGACAGGCGGAACCCCGAGTGAAAGAAGTGTTGATGACAGGCCGTAGTCCAGGCTGACGATCCTCTTGCTGGTGCCCGACGGCTGTCCGAATACGGGTGCCGGGGCAATCGTCATTGCCGCTGCATATTGCAGAAGGGTTCTGCGCGAGATGGGCATCAGTCCCCCGGCCTTAGCAGGCATAGGCGAGTGGGTGGGTGAGATCGGGCGCGGCGATGACGTTCATCTCGATCCCGTAAATATCGCGCAGCGTATCAGGCGCGAGTATCGCTGCCGGCGTGCCGCTGGCAACGACGCGACCGCGCTTCAGCGCATGGATACGATCGCAGAAGCGCGCCGCCATGTTGATGTCATGAAGGACGATCACCACGCTCCTCCCACCTTCGTGGGCCAGGCGGCGAACGAGTGAAAGGACCTCGATCTGGTGGGCGACGTCAAGCGCCGCCGTGGGTTCGTCAAGCAGCAGACAGCGGGCATCCTGCGCAACAAGCATTGCGATCCACGCTCTTTGTCTTTCACCGCCCGACAACGTGCCGACCAGGCGGTCGGCAAGTGCCTCGATGTGTGTCGACGCCAGTGCCTGTTCCACCATGTCCTTGTCCGTATCGGAAAAGCGTCCGAGGGCTCCATGCCAGGGATAGCGCCCGCAACCAACAAGTTCACGGACTGTCATCTCCAGCCCGTTGCTCAGATCTTGAGGCAGATAGGCGACCACCCGCGCGAAGTCGCGCTCGCTAAAGTGACTGAGTTCGTGGCCGCAACACGTTACGGTTCCAGAGCTGAACGACACCTGGCGAGCCAGAATCTTCAACAGACTTGATTTGCCCGATCCGTTGTGCCCGACGAGCGCGACCATTTCGCCGACGGGAAACGCAACGCTGACATCGGACAAAATCGCGTTTCCGTCGATCGAAAGGCCAGTACCTTGGACGTCAAATGCCGCCATCGCTTCGGTTGTCTCATGAATGGTCTTCGGCAAGGTCAATTTATCTCTCGCTGGGGATTCAAGCGCTGGTCATCAGCGCGGCAGTCAGCCGGGTGTTGCTCTAGCCGTTTCAAAGGCAATTCCCACGGCCCGATTGACAGCCGATGCAAGCACGGACATGTGGGTCTGTCCTGCGAAGATCTCAAATTGCGTGCGGATACGGGTCGAAGGGTCACGAAGCCGATCGGCCATTTCCTGCGCCAGGGCGACAGTTCGCTCTACCTTTCGCTTTTCGAGACGAGATGCGGCATCGTCGTTGCGATACTGGAACGGGGCGAGCTCATCACCTTCGTATTCGCCGGCCGAAAGATGAAGGAAAACCGCAGGACCATCGATCGGCTGCCGATGGACCTCGTTGTTGAGGATCTCGCTTCCTTCCCAGTAGATGGTCGGGCTTGCGGCAATCCATTTGGCAAACAGGCTCGGGCGCTCGAAGAGAGCATAGAGCGCAAACAGCCCGCCGAACGAATGGCCGAAAAGCGACCTTCGCGCCGGATCGATTTTCGTCATCGTATCAAGGCGAGGGAAAAGCCGATGTTCGATAAAGTCGAGGAGCTGTTCGCTCCCGCCAATGCGAACAGGCGGCCCGCCGTCAAAATAGGGTGGATACGACTTGATCGGAGGAGGGCCGAGGTCCCAGGCTCTCCGGAATGCATCATAGGGCTCGTCGCTGGGATAGCCGATCGCAGCGATGACACCCCAGTCGACATTGGTTCCCGTCGGATACGGCGCTTGCGTCACAAGACTGGCGAACGCGAAGGGGAAGGTCGCGTTGCCGTCGGTCGTGACCAAAAGCGGCCAGCCGCCGGCGGGCGGCTCGCCTTTCGGGATGAAAAGGAAGATCCGGTAGGGGTCGTCACCATCCATCGGCTCCAAATCAAAGCGAACTGTCCCGGGTAGCGCGTAAGCTTCGTCGTTCATATGCGTTTCGCTTGCTGTATTGGTCTATCGGCAGATGAGGGCAGGCGCTCACCATTTGAACTTCAGCGACCCCATAACCGTGCGACCCTGGCCGGTGTAGCAATAGCCATCTGTGCAGACCTGTTCGCGCCGATCGGCGAGGTTGGTGGCGCTGACCGTCAGCGAAAGGCCCTTGAAGTTCGGAGCGCTCGCGCCGAAATCGTAGGAAACGACTGCGTCGAAATAGGCAACGCCCGAGTTCTTTGCCGTGTTCGCGTCGCTGGTGAAGGAATTGCTCATCGCACGGATGCCGCCACCGAAAGCAAGGCCAGGAACAGCAGAGCTTTCCGGCATCTGATAGTTTACCCACAATGAGGCGACGTGGTGCGGCACGGTCGAAGGCGTGTTGCCGATCAAGGTCGGGTCGTTGTTGCCGGTAATTTCGGCATGGGAATAGGTATAGGCGGCGATCAAGCTGATGCCGTTGTCGAACTCGGTGCGTCCCTCCAGCTCGAAGCCTGTGTAAGTATTTTCTCCGGAATTCTCGGAAAACAGGAAGCTTGAGTCATACTGGGGCTTGCCAGTCTCGACCAGGCGATAAACCGCTCCGCTCAGCGAGTAGTTCTCGCCCTCAGGCTGGTACTTCACGCCAACTTCGATCTGGCGTCCCTTCGTCGGGTCCAGAACCGAGCCATCTGCTGCAAGAGCAGTCGATGGGACGAACGACGTACCGTAGCTGACATAGGGCGCAATGCCGTTGTCGAACAGATAGAGAAGCCCCACCTGGCCTGAAAGGACGCCGTCATCCTTCTTGCTGGTCGAGCCACCAGCGCCCTTAACCGTTGATTCCTGATGCGCCCAGTCGTATCGGAGACCGGCAACGGCACGCCAATTGCCAAGCTCCATCTGATCCTGGGCGTAAATGCCAGTCTGGTTCAGGCTGCTGCCTGTAAAGTAGTCGAGAGCGGGGACCGGTACGCTGCCGCCCGGTGTGTTGGCCGCAACGCTACTGCTTCCCATCGCAAAGTCAGAGGAGACCCAGGTATAGTCGAGGCCTGTGAGCAGGGTATGGGATACCTCGCCAGTGTCGAAATGTCCCTCGAGCTGATTGTCGATCTGATAGCTGCGCATGTCCTCCGTCACTGCGGTCGTTGGCCAGGTGCCGTCGAGGTTGACATTGACGCGGTCGAGGTAGTGGGCTTTCAGATCGGCATCACCTGCGCGGGCGTTCTGGCGGAAGGTCAGGCCGTTCTCGAACTTGTGCTCCAGCTGATAGCCAAGCTGATATTGCTCGACTTTCTGGCTGTTGAAATCCGGATCGGTGTAGAGGAAAACGTCGTTACCCTGAAGGTAGCTCCAGGCGCTTGCGCCGGTTTCAGTTTTTTGCGCCAGGCCGTAGACCGTGATGGTGGTGTCGTCACTCGGCTTCCAGGTCGCAGACGGCTGCAGGAGGTAGCGGTCGTCATCGATGTCGTAGCTTCCTTCGCCTTCGCGGGCCAAGCCAACCAGGCGGTAATTGACCTCGTCATTGATTGGTCCACCAAAATCGAAGGCTGCCTGCTTGCGGCCGATCGTGCCGTACTGCAGCTCGACCTCATGGTGGGCCTCATCAAGCGGCAGTTTCGATATGCGGTTGACGATGCCGGCAGCGCTTGCCGCGCCGTACATCACGGATACCGGTCCCTTCAAGACTTCAATACGATCGAGCGTATAGACCTCGGTCATGAACGAGCCGTAGTTCATGATCGGCTGGCGCAAGCCGTCGCGAAAGTCGCCCGTCGTCGTCGTCTCGATACCTCTGATGTAAATCTGGTCGAATCGCGGGTCGTAGCCGAAGGCACCGGTCGTCACACCTGAGGAATAGCGAGCCGCCTGGATCATGTCGGTGACGGCGCGTTCGTCCATTTCCGCACGGGTAACAACGGAAACCGCACGCGGGGTCTCGATCAGCGGTGTGTCGGTCTTTGTCGCCGATATGGTCCGTTTTGGTACGACTGTTGCGTTGTCTTCGCTAATGGATTGAGGGTTCGAGCCGTCGCCGGTGACTGTGATTTTCTGTAATTCCGTGATGCTTTCCTGCGCAAAAGCGCCGCTCGCGTTCACAGCCGTCGCGGAGACGAAACCTAGGAGGATTGTGGAATTGAGGAGAGCCCGACGAGAGCAATTCCTGTTGAGGGGAAATAACATTGGGCGACCCTTCAAGGCATGCAGTTGCGCCGGCCAGCAGCTGACGTGTGATTGAATTGTGGGGCAGCGATTTGCGCCGCCGAAGACACGCGCGCATCAATAAAAACATAACTAAACGAGTCAAGATATAGGTTGGTCGCTTTTCGTGGCATTTCTGATATTGTCGCTGAAATGCCACAGCTAGTTCCTTGAGCGGCGTCTCTCCGTGGGAACGACCCGACACACTCCGCAAAACACGCCCTTGTCCGCGGACACTGAAGCTTGGATTGAATGCAGGCAATCACCGTTGGTGGCGCGCCGCTACCGGGATGGTTCAGGCACTCCTTTTTGAAGATATACGCCCTTGTGTGCTGACGTTCTGGATCGAGCGCCGCCTGTCGACCGATAGAGCAGCGCCCGTGCCGGGCTGGCAGCCAAGCCGAAGCCGATTTTCCATACCACCGTGCACGGCGATGCCGGCCAATGCCGGATTCCGTTTCGCCGCCAGGGAAAGCTGCCGACGGCACTGAAATGTCCCGGTCCTAGTAGACGTAACTATCGCGTATCTGAAACACGCGATAGTTATGGCCCTGACATTGCGAATGTCCTGCTACCAGTTGGTCGTACGGCCCGATACACGTTCCATTCTGGTCGACTTCGCGTATCCAGTCTGCGTGTTGAGGATTGGACAGCGTGAGTTGATGAAATGTCGCCGTTTGTCCCGATACGCGCGTGAGCTGAAGCATTACGAAATCAGAAAGACTAGCGGATTGCTGGTTCAATCCCGTTCAAGGCCCTAGTTACCAGTGCGTGCATGAGCATATCTCTGCACGACACGATCATTACGGTTTGTAACGATGGCGTCGTTGCGTTACATGGCAATTATCACATTGGAGTCGCCCATGCCGACGTCACATTCGAGCAAAGATGTGGACGCAAGCGTTACACTGACTATCCGGATCAAGCCCGCGACACGAAATCTTATCGACCGCGCGGCTGAACTGCTTGGCAAGACACGCATAGATTTCATGCTGGAGGCCTCTCAACGCCGCGCGGAGGAAGTGCTGGTTGACCGGACTGTCTTCGCGGTTAGCCCCGAGCTTTATGCCGAATACCTTGCCCGGCTCGATGCGCCTGTACAGTCAGAGCGCCTGAAACGCACAATGTTGATCAAAGCTCCATGGGATGAGGCGTGACACTCACTTCCCCTGTTCCTTTTGTCGAGCATTATGAGCTTGTCGAATTTGTTTCCGGCGTTCCAGACCTGGATGATTGGCTGCGTCGTCGACTGGCTATGGACCGGACCTATCAAGGCCGCGATATCAGTCGGGCGTAGGTGCGTGATGTGGGGCTGCGGTTGCTCAATGCCGCCGAAATACTCAGTAACCGCGGCGTGCTGGTGCATGCGATTTCCGATGCCGATGTGCCTTCTATGAGGCTGTTGGATTTCTGCTACCTCCGTCCGACCCGATGATGGTGATGATCGAATTGAAAGATCTCGGCAATCAAGGGTGAGAAACTAATTTTCGCTTCGTGCGCTGCGGCAAAATCTTTCGCCGCAGCCAGTCGCACGTCGTTAAGGATACGCGGTTGCCCCATCTGGCTTGTGGGTGATCTTCCGCTCCCAGTGAATGTAGTCCTCTGTGTGCAGCGCTTTTTCATCGATCTCCAGCCCCCAACCGGGGCGATCCGGGCGAAGCTCCATATGGCCATCGACAGGCATGTAGGGGTCGGCTGCCCAAGGCGCGTGGACGTGCGGCTTGAACTCCAGCACCTTGAAATTCGGCTGCGCCGCGCAGAAGTGGATGTTAACAGCAGTTGCCAGCGGGCCCATCGGGTTATGCGGCGCAACGGTTACGTAGTGCGCCTCGGCAATGGCCGCGATGCGCCGCATTTCGCTGACGCCGCCGACCACGCAGATATCCGGCTGGATGATGTCGGCGCCGCGAGCCGACAGTAGCGACAGGAATTCGAAGCGCGAGTAGAGCGATTCACCGGTTGCCAGGGGAACGGTCACCTTCGACTTGAGCTCCGCCCAGGCGGGAATGTGTTCCGGCCGGATCGGCTCCTCATAGAAATAGGGATCGTTTGGCGCGATGGCGGCGGCAAGCTGGACCGCCTGATATGGCTCGAAGATTTTCGCGTGTGCGTCGAAGGCGTAGTCGAAGTGCGATGGCGTGATCTCGCGGATCTTGCCGAACCAGTCGCCCGTCTCTTTAACAAGTTCGCCCCAGCGACCCGCATGAAGGTCGCGGCGATAGGGACTGAGTTTGAAGGCGGTATAGCCATATTTCTCGTTCAGCTCGAGCGACTGGTCGCGCGCAGCTTCCGGGTCCGGCGCAGTATAGACACCGCAATAGACTTTGACGCGATCGCGCACATTGCCGCCAAGCAGCATGTAGACCGGCAGGCCGGCGGCCTTCCCCGCGATATCCCATAGCGCGTGGTCGATCGCGGAAATCGCCGCGAGGCCAAGCGCGCCCGGGGGAAAGCGGCACTGCTGGTTAAGCTTGAGGACAAGGAATTCCACGCGGCGCGGGTCCTCGCCCTCGATCTGATGAAAGAGATAGTCGAGAAGTGGCGGCAGCGCCCAGTCAGGACCGTGATTGTAGCATTCGCCCCAACCGGAAATGCCTTCGCTGGTTTCGATTTTCAGAAGCAGGCGAGGGCGATCGTCCACGCGCTGCATGTAAGTCTTGATGCCTGTAATATGCATGGGATCTTCCTCAGGCCGCACGGCTCTTCTCGGCGACATTGTCGACGATGGTGCGCAGGTCAGCGCGTTCTGCTTCGGTCAAGCTCTCTACGCCGGGGACGCGTACGGGGCCGACTTCGGTTCCAAGCATTCCGAGCGCTTCCTTGACGACGGTGACATTGGCGCCGTTCAGATACTTGGTGCGCAGCGCCTCGAACCCGGCGATATCATCGATGAGCGCGCGGGCGGCGGCGTAGTCGCCCTTTTCCAGCGCCTGATGGATGGCGTGCGAGCGCTCAGGGAAGACATTGACGAGCCCGGAGGTGAAGCCACGGGCGCCCATGGCGTAAAAGGCCGGGGCCCAACCCTCTGCCAGACCGCATACCCAGATAGCCGGCGCATCCTTGGTGGCGCGGATCACTTCGGCAAGGAGCATGAGGTTGCTGGAGGCAAACTTGATACCGGCTATATTCGGGTGCAGTGCCAGTTTGCGGAAATCGGCAACGGAGAACGTGTCGCTGCGCACATAAGCGATAACGGGAACGGTGCTGGCGTCGGCAAGCTCGAGGAAGTATCGTGCCTGGTAGCTCGGGCCGGCGAAGGGGTCCATTGGGTGGTGCCCCATGATCGCATCGGCGCCTTCGGCGATTGCATCGCGAGCGAGCGCCTTTGCTTCGGTCAGCGAACGACCGACAGCGGCGCTGACGAATGATTTTCCATCGGCAGCCTTGATCGTCGCGGCGTGGACCGCGCGCACTTCGTCCATGGTCAAAGTGAAGAATTCACCGGTGTTGCCGGCGGCCATCAGGTTGTGGACCCGCGCCTGCGCAAGTCGGGCAATCAGCGCCGACAGCTTGAGAATATCAACGCTGCCGTCCGCTTTATAGGGTGTCACCGGAACGCCCGATATGCCCGTCAACGCTTTGCGGATTTTTTCGATTGCATCGGTCACGTCAGATGTCCTCTTTCTTCTTGAATACGATGTTCAGGTAGGTTTCGCCGGATCGCACCACATGATCGCGCATCACACGCTCGGCTTTGTCGATGTCGTTGGAAATGATCGCGGCGGCAATTGCGGCGTGTTCCGCCAGCGCCTTGCCGCGCTCAAGCGGATCGGAATGAATGACACGGCGAATGCTGGCGTCGTAGAACTGCTGCCGCTCGATCATCCTGGAAAGATACTGACAACGCGAGGCGATGTGGATCTGTTCGTGGAAGGTCTCATTGAGGGCGATCAAATCGTCAGCGATTCCATCTTCGGTCGCCTTGCCCATGAGCGCGACCACGTCCTGGAGTTTCCTGCCCTCGTCCGCCTGAATGCGTTTTGCCGCAAGATGCGCGATCATTGATTCCAACGCGGCGCGCGCAAGGATCATTTCCTCCGCCCAACTCATGTTGAACCGGATCAACACGCCGCGCCGCGGCAGGGTCTCGACGAGGCCCTCGGTTTCCAACTGCCGCAATGCTTCTTTTATCGGGGTCGTACTGACACCAAGCTGTTCAGCAAGCTGGCGCTCATTGACGCGTTCGTCGGGCGCAAAGCGGCCAGACAAAATCGCGGTCCTCAAGGACTTGTGCACGTGATCGCGCAGGGTTGTCAGGAAGCGGGGATCGATCTTCTCAATACGATCTGCGGCAGGCTCGTCGATGCCTTCTTTTCGCATGTTCTGAAATTCCCCCGTTGACGAAAAATTCGTTCTGTGAGATTTGATATACCAGATTTCAGACTGATGTCGATATCAAAAATCGCGGTGTTAGAGACACTGCGCGCCTCGGGAGGGAGATTATGACTATGAAAAGACGCAGTTTTCTGATGGCATCGGCTATGGTCGCATCGTTTGCCATGCCGCTCGTGGCGCTGGCGGCGACGCCCAAGGACCAGCTGGTGATCGCCACCAACATGTCATCCATGCGTGGCCTCGATCCGAACGAGCTCAACCAGCTGGAATCGGCGGAAATCGTTGCCAACGTTTATGAGCGGCTGATCGTGCTCTCCGCCGACGACATTACCAGGCCGCAGCCGGGGATTGCCGAAAGCTGGAACGTGTCCGATGACGGCAAGACATTCACCTTCAAGATCCGCTCCGGCGTGACCTTCCATTCCGGCAACGCGCTGACCGCCAAGGATGTTGAGTGGTCGCTGCGCCGCCTGGTGAAGCTCGGCCTGGCGCCCTCGGTCGATCTCCGCCAGTGGGGCATCACCGACAAGAACGTCGATGAACTGATCAAGGCAACGGATGACACGACCGTCGTGGTGCGTACGCCGGAGGTCTGGAACCCGAACCTGATCCTCTTTTCGCTCGCTAGCTTCTCGACCTCGATCCTCGACAGCCAGCTTCTCGCCAAGAACGAGAAGAATGGCGACATGGGTCGCGAATTTCTGCAGACCAACGATGCCGGATCCGGCCCCTATTCGCTGCGGACTTGGCGGGTCAACGATCTTTTGATTGCCGAGGCCTTCAAAGGCTATTGGCAGGGCGCGCCGAAGATGCGGCGGGTGATCCTGCGCCATATGCCGGAATCTTCAGGGCAGCGCCTGCAATTGGAAGCCGGCGACGTTGACGTCGCGACGCGACTTTCCTCTACCGACCTGGCGGCGATCGAGGCCGGCGGCAAGGCCGATATCCAGAAGACGCCGGGCTTCGGGTTTTATTATCTGGCGCTTAACCAGAAGGACGAGATTCTCTCCAAGCCGAAGGTTCGCGAGGCTTTCCGCTATCTCATCGACTATGACGGCCTCGCCAACACCGTCATGAAATATTACGGCATCAAACAGCAAACGATCATTCCCGGCGGTCTGCCGGGCGCGAGTACCGAAAATCCGTACAAGCTCGATATCGAAAAGGCCAAGCAGTTGCTGGCAGAAGCCGGCTATCCGGATGGCTTCTCCAAGGTGTATTACGCAACGCCTGTTACGCCGGAATATGAAGTCGCCCAGTCGCTGCAGGCGAACGCGGCCAAGGCCGGCATCAAGCTCGACCTGCAGGGTGGCGACCATATCGGCAAGTTCCGCAACCGCGAGTTCGAGATCTTCTCGGCGCGCACCGGCGAGCGCCTGCCCGACCCGCATTCGGTACTGGCGTCCTATGCGACGAACCCGAACAATGCCGACGATGCGAAACTCTCTGGCCTGATCGCCTGGCGCTCCGCCTGGGACGTTCCAAAGGAAATCCAGGATATGGTGACCGCGGCCGCGCACGAGGCCGACCAGCAAAAGCGCGCCGATCTCTACGCCAAGATCAACAAGGCCTATCTGGACGCTTCGCCGGCGCTGATCACCTCCTTCCAGCGCACGGATGCGAAGGCGGTGCGGAAGGAAGTCAAGGGCTATGTCGGTCATTCAACCTGGCTCACCCGTTGGGACACCGTCTCAAAGGGCGAATAAGGCCTTTCCTGTCGAGGAGAATGACGTGAGTATCTCACAGACATCTGGAAACGCGCCGGCAGGCGGACGTGCTGCACTTGGTGCGTTGCGCAAGGTGACGGCATCCTTTGCCGTCATCCTGACAACGCTGCTCGGTCTGCTGGTGATCACCTTCGCCGTTGGCCGCATGGTCCCCGCCGATCCGGTGATCGCTGTTATCGGCGACCAGGCCGATCACGAGACCTACGAGCGCGTCTACAAGGAAATGGGACTCGATCAGCCGCTCTATGTACAGTTCGGGACCTACCTCGGTAATGTCGCGCATCTCGATTTCGGCCAGTCGCATGTGACGAAGAACCCCGTCGCCAGCGATCTCGCGCGCGTCTTTCCGGCAACGCTGGAACTCGCCACCTTGGCTACGATCATCGGTGCCGGCTTCGGTATCCCGCTCGGCATCATCTCGGCTGTCCGCAAGGGCACGTGGGTCGATCACCTTGCACGCGTCATTGGCCTGCTCGGCCACTCGACGCCAATTTTCTGGCTTGGCACGATCGTCATTCTCGTTTTCTACGCAAAGTTCGGGCTCATCCCCGGCAGCGGTCGCCTCGATGTCTATAATGAAGGCTTGGTCGAGGGGCCGACCAATTCGATCCTCGTCGATGCGATCCTTGCCGGCGAGTGGGAGGTCTTCCGCGATGCCCTGCTGCATGTAGCAGCTCCCGCGCTGATCCTCGGTTATGCAGCGATGGCCTATCTCAGCCGCATGAGCCGCAGCTTCATGCTCGAGCAGCTGAGGCAGGAATATGTGTTGACCGCCAAGGCCAAAGGCCTGGGACAGCGGGCGATCGTATGGCGCCATGCCTTCCGCAATATCCGCGTGCAGCTGCTCACCATCGTCGCGCTCGCCTATTGCGGCCTGCTTGACGGAACGGTTCTGATCGAGACGGTTTTCGCATGGCCCGGCCTTGGCCAGTACCTGACCTCGGCGCTGTTCTTCGCCGACATGAACGCGGTGCTCGGCAGCGTGCTCCTCATCGGCATCATCTCGATTGCCATCAACCTCTTGTCGGACCTGACCTATCGGTTCCTCGACCCGCGTACCCGGTGACATCATGGCGACACGTTATTTCAACGATCTGCACAATTGGCTGATCAACGAGGAGTTTTCCTCGACACGCCAAGCCCGGCTCCACAAGGCCTATGTCCTCTGGCTGAACCTGATCGCCAACCCATTGGCATTCGCCGGCTTCCTCGTCGTTCTGATGCTCGTTTTGATCGCGACCTTCGCGCCGCTGCTCGCCAATCATGATCCGATCCTTCAGGACTTGGGGATGGCGCTGAAGCCGCCATCATCCGCCAACTGGTTCGGCACCGACGAATTTGGCCGGGACGTCTACTCGCGCCTCGTCTACGGCGCGCGTACGACGCTTTATATCAGCATCCTCGTCACGGTCATCGTGGCACCCATCGGCTTTGCGATCGGCGCGACTGCCGGCTATCTCGGCGGCTGGGTCGATGTCGTCCTCATGCGCATCACCGATATCTTTCTGTCGTTTCCAAGCCTCGTGCTGGCGCTCGCTTTTTCCGCGGCCCTTGGTCCCGGGATCGAGAATGCGGTGATCGCCATCGCGCTGACCGTCTGGCCACCAATCGCGCGTCTCGCCCGTGCCGAAACACTGACGTTTCGCGCCGCCGATTTTGTCGCTGCCGCTGAGTTGCAGGGCGCGGGTATGGGACGCATCCTGTTTCGCCATATCGTGCCGCTCTGTGCGCCGTCTATCATCATCCGCCTAACGCTCAACATGTCGAGCGTCATCCTGACGGCGGCCGGCCTTGGCTTCCTCGGGCTCGGCGCGCAACCGCCGATGCCGGAATGGGGCGCGATGGCCGCCTCCGGCCAACAGTATCTCCTCGATGCCTGGTGGCTGACGACGGTTCCCGGTATCGCCATTCTCCTGGTCAGTCTCGCCTTCAACCTGCTCGGCGACGGACTGCGCGACATCATGGATCCTCGAAATGCCTGAACAGTCAAAACCGATCCTCTCGGTCAAGAATATGTCGGTGCAATTTCCGACGCTGTCCGGCGTGGTCAACGCCGTCAAGAATGTAAGCTTCGATGTAGGCCGCGAAAAGGTGGGCATCATTGGCGAATCCGGTTCCGGCAAGAGCACGACGGGGCGCGCAATCATGCGATTGCAGCCGGATACCGCTCACGTGGTCGCCGATGAGATGCGCTTCGAGAACGTCGATCTCCTGTCCGCCAGCGAAGCTGACATGCGAGCGATCCGCGGCAGCCGGATTTCGATGATCCTACAGGACCCGAAATACTCGCTCAATCCTGTCATGACCGTCGGCGAGCAGATCGCCGAAACCGTCATCCTGCACGAGCGTCTTGGAAGGAAGGCAGCGCGCGAACGTACGCTCGCCATGCTGGAGCGGGTGAACATTCGCGACCCGCAGCGGGTCTTCAATCTCTACCCGCACGAAGTCTCGGGCGGCATGGGCCAACGCATCATGATCTCGATGATGCTGATCTCCTCGCCCTCGCTGATCATCGCCGACGAGCCGACCTCCGCACTTGACGTGACTGTGCGCCAGCAGGTGCTGTCGATCCTCGATGACCTGATCACCGAACGCGACATCGGCCTGATCTTCATCTCTCACGACCTCAACCTCGTGAAGAGCTTCTGCGATCGCGTCATCATCATGTATGCCGGCCGGATCGTGGAAACGATCGAAGCCGCCAAGCTCGACGAAGCAACCCATCCCTATACACGCGGCCTACTTGAGGCGCTGCCAAGTCTCGATCATCCTCGAGACCGTCTGGAAGTGCTCAAACGTCAGGCAAGCTGGGCGGAGGCGTGACATGTCCATCATATCGGTAAACGATCTCGCCGTGTCCTTCGGAAGCGGCAATGATTTTAAGCAGGTCGTCAAGAGCGTTTCATTTGAGGTCGTGCCCGGCGAGACATTCGGCCTTGTCGGCGAAAGTGGGTGCGGCAAGTCGACGGTGCTCGGCGCACTGGCTGGACGTATCAAGGGCTGGAGCGGCTCCGTTTCGATTGACGGCGATGTTGTTGGTCCAAAGCGATCGCGCGCTCAACTTGCAACGCAGCAGATGGTGTTTCAGGATCCGTTCGGCTCCCTGCATCCGCGCCATACGATCGGGCGCACGCTGCTTGAACCACTCGAAATTCATGGACTTGATCGCAGGCAGGAGCGTGTCGAGACAATTTTGCGCGAAGTCGGCCTGCCGCCCGGTTTTCGGCATCGCTTCCCGCATCAACTGTCGGGCGGCCAGAGGCAGCGCGTGGCGATTGCGCGTGCCCTCATCCTAGAGCCGAAAATCCTCCTTCTCGATGAACCGACGTCCGCGCTCGACGTCTCGATCCAGGCCGAGATACTCAACCTCTTGAAAGATCTGCGCGAGCGCTCGAAGCTCACTTACATTCTGGTCAGTCACGACATGGCCGTCATCGCGCATCTCTGCAACCGTGTGGCCGTCATGCAGGACGGCGTCTTCGTCGAGATCGCAACGCGCAGTCAGCTGCTAGAGAACACTGTCGAGCACCCATACACCAGGGCGTTACTCGATGGGAGCAGAGGATATGTGCCTTCGCGCCTGACGTATTCACGCCGTCCGTTTGGATAGCCCATCGGCCGATATCCGTTCGGCGACAAGCGGCTGAGAGCGGCCCGGCGAAATGACATGCTCGCTGATTCAGGTCCCATCAAGAGCTAAAGGCAGTTAGATTCGCATAAGATCAGATATCAGTAAAAGCCATACTACGCGCTGCGGCCCGCCCCGTGCAGGGCGAGGTGCCCTTGATCGAGAAAGGCCTTGAGATGATCCTTAATGGTGTGACGGCTCGCATCGGTGATCCCAGCAGCCTCCGCAATCGTGAAGCGCTCATTGTCGCGCCAACACGAGTAATGTAACCGATAGTTCCGGCATGTCGGCGGGGATGATGCGCTCGCGCTCCATTTTTCTCGAGGCGGGTTTTCTGGCGATGCAGGGCTCGTTGGCGAGGCTGTTGGGGACAAAATCCCGCCAATTGACCTCGTCTTTGTCCGTCACTCCGTTAACCGCTGCGGAACTGGGCAGGGCACGAAAGACCCCATCGCCTCCATCCATGCCGTTACGGATGGAGTTCGGATTGGACAGGTCTCCTCTCGTCATTTCGGCGTCTTCCAAGGCATTTGCGACCGGCGACTTGTTGTCCCTTAAGAAAGCGCGCACGGGCCATCCCCGTGAAAGAGAGATCTTGCGACTGATCTGCCCTGCTGGCCGGTCGTACCAAAAACAAGAACCGGTTTTTAATTGTTCACCGTACTGTTCCTCTTTCAAAACTCCGATAATTTTGACTTCACGGCTTCATCGCCGTAGTCCTCCGCTGACGGTGAGCCTTTCGCCGGTCACCCATCGAGCATCGTCACTGGCAAGGAATACGGCCACGGATGCGATGTCGGTTGGTGTGCCAACCCTTCGTAGGGGTGTCAAATCCACTGCCGCATTGGCTCGCGCCGAACCAATGATGCCTGCAGCGCGATTGCCCTCTGTGTCCGTCATTCCTGGATTGATCGCGTTGATCCTGATCTTTCGAGGACCAAGTTCGGCCGCGAGGACGCCCGTCATGGCATCGATCGCGGCTTTGGATCCGGTATAGACCGCGGAGGCTGGCGGCAGCGCGGACGTCACGGCTGAGGAAATGTTGATGACGCTTGCACCTTCACCCAAGTGAAAAGATGCGGCGCGGATCATCAGCAGCGGCCCGAGTACGTTGATGTTGAAGATCGTGTGAAAGTCGTCTTCGGTGAAATCCTCGACAGGCGCGAACTTGTGGACGCCGGCATTGTTGACGAGGATGTCGAGGCGACCGAATGCCTCGATCGTGGTCTTCACAATCCTTTCGGCGTCTTCACCGCGCTCCACATTTCCTTGCACGGCCACCGCTTTGCCGCCGGCATTCGAGATCTGTTTCACAGTCTTCTCCGCGCCTTCCCGGTCGCTCGCATAGTTGACGGCAACTGCGGCACCCTCCTTGGCAATAGCCGCTGCGATTGCGGCTCCGATGCCTTTGGAAGCGCCAGTGACAATCGCGACTTTTTCGTTCAGCTTGGCCATGTCCTATCCTCCTGATTTGTTTTCGAAGGACAGATGTGGTGCGATATTCTTGTGAGTTTAGCGGGCAATGCTGTACAACACTTTCAAGGAAAGCTTGAAGAAGCATGTCGATGCAATCACTCGGCAATTTGGAATGCTTCGTGCGAAGCGCACAGACGCTCAGCTTTTCCGAAGCTGCACGGCAGTTGTCGCTCACGCCCGCCGCCGTCAGCCGTAACGTTGCGATGCTGGAGCGAAGCCTCGGCGTTCGTCTCTTTCACAGGTCGACCCGAACGCTGACAATGACCGAGGCGGGCGAGCAGCTGCTGCAGGGGATCGGAGCGAACCTTGATGGGCTCTCCAGGGCTCTCAAAGATGCGCAGGCCGCCGACGAAAAGCCGTCGGGGACGCTTCGCGTGTCCATGCCGGTGACGTTCGGGGTTCGGTATATCGTGCCGCTGTTGGCCACCTTCCTCAGGAAATATCCAGCCATCCGGATCGACTTTCATTTCGACAATCGTCCGGTCGATTTAATTTCGGAACGGTTCGACGTGGCGATCGGCGCCGGGTTCGAATTGACCGACGGGATGACCGTGAGACGTCTTGCGCCTTTTCATCTGGTCGCCGTCGCAGCGCCAGGGTTTTTGAGCGGCGGGGCTCTGCCGTCGCGGCCGAAAGAACTCGAAAACTTAGACGGTATCGTTGTCCGGTCGTCAGCGACTGGCAAGATCAGGCTTTGGTCAATGCAAGATGATCATGGAACAAGCGAGATTGCGTCCTTGCGGCCAACGATCGTGTTTAACGACCCCCTTCCGGTTGCCAACGCCGCAGTGAACGGCCTCGGCGTGGCCATCCTGGCCGTTGCAGACGTACTGCCTCATCTGGAAGACGGGTCGCTTGTCCGGGTTCTGCCGGCATGGCACGCGTCGCTAGGGGATATTTCTCTTTATCACGCCTCATCGAGCATGCTACCGCGAAAGGCGCGGGCATTCAGCGACTTTGTCGTCGATCACTTGCGATCACATGGGCTGGCGAAAAGCCTTGCGGGATCCTCATAAGGCCCGACCCCGCATCTACGGTCTGGGATCGCAACAAGCCGACGCTAAGATTTTTCATTTTTAACCTGATCGAGGAACCATCGCCCGGCTGGGCCGGGCAGCGTATTTGTAGGGTAAATGGCTTGCTATCGGAGTTCTCACGCGCGCTGGGCGATCTAGTTCTCCGGAAGGGGCACGACAATGGACGATCACGCCTAACGAACAATCGAAGTGATCTGAATAAGGGCCCCCTCAGCTGGGCCGAAGGAGCCCTCCCCAAGAAACGGGTCAAATGTTCTGGGAGGTTAATCCAGAGTTTCCCAAACTACCGGCCTTTTGTGACAACTACATAAAAGCCGGCCGCTCGGTGTTCACTTGGCGGCAACATCGACGCTTGTTTTGCTAGCTGTCATCGTGGCCGGTACTTGCTCGATGCGGAGCGTTTGCGGGCGATAGCTCAGAATCCTCTGGGGCGGAACGGATCGTTTTCACGAGCCGCGTGCCTGTCGGTCGATGACCATGTTACCGGCAGCTGCCGCCCACCGTGCCGATCGCGAAAATGAACGCGCTCCACGTAGCGGAGGTGCTTTACCGTTAATGCGTCATCGTTGACGCACGCTAACGCAGAAGCGTTGTTGACGCCTTCGTTTGTCGTGCAAACGCAACTGACCAATAGGAAAAGGCTGAAAACGAAGAGAGCAGGAGATATCAAGGCGAGTGTCATCTGATAGGCAACCATATCTGAGTGCCTGTTTAGGTGACCGATCAATTGGTCCGGAGTAGATACAAAGCGAATGATCTAAAATTGCCACGTCTGAGTCATCAGCATTCTTGGGAATTGCAACCGCAAGGATTCGAAAGTCCAGACAAAGCCAACTTTATCCTCTACGTCGATCAGGCCATTACGCTCTGCGACGTTGACGGCCTTCCTGCCCACCTTTGGCGGCAGGGGTTTGTAGCCTTGCGAGTTGAGGCCATTCAGTAAGATGAGCAGTCAAACTGCGACTAGAGGTTTCATGGAAGCGCGAACGATATTGTTTAAAGTTGGTTCCGCGCAATAGACGGGCTAGAACTGGCCCATGAGTCTTTGGGGCCGAAGCAGACGCACCGAGTTGCCAGCAGGTGCATCAGGAGAATGGTTCTCCTGACCAGGCGTAGCCTGGCCCTCGAACTGGAGTTGACGCTATGTGGTTCATCCAACTCAGCATCACTCTTACGATACGAAAAACCCGCACAGGCTGGCAGGCTAGTGTGCGGGTCATCTTCGTAACATAAGAGCTGGGGGCAGGATTTCGATCCTGTCCCTTGCTCCAGCAAATATAATCAACCTTATCAGCCCTGGCAACCGCCGGGGCTTTTTCTTTTGGAGCACATAGTGACCAAGGATCTCGACCTCGCGAAGACCCAATTCCTGTTCGAGCAGGGTGCCTTCGTCAACCATATCAAGATGTACCGGCGTAAGCGCGTCACCGTGCTCTTCGGCCGCGACGGCCCGATCCGGAAGATATCACACCTAGAGTGCTGGCACTTCAGAAAGCCTACCCAGAGGAAACGAAGGCAGATGGGCTTTGCACCAAACACGTCTGGACGCTCGAGGAGTTGCCTCGTGGGTGACACTGCTGACGATCTCTTCGACGCCCTGTCTCCTCAGACCTTCTACCGCAGTCGGCGGCAAGCTACCTACCAATCCGGTACCGGCGACTTCATGTGGCGATCGAGTGAAGGCCTGAACGACATTACGCCTGAGCACCGGGCCAACGCGATGGAAGTCTGCCGGCGCAAGGGCAATTCCGGAAAACTCAATCAGCTGCAGCAGGAGCAAAACGAAATGAGAAAGGCTCGACCCGATGACTTCAGCGACGACATACCTTTCACCTAACGGCCACAAGATCATTGGCACGGCCGAGCAGCTGCTGGCTATCACACCGATCGATGGGATCAATCCGGACGGTACGCCGGTCTATCTTGCATGGGTGGCACAGAAATCAGCTGGGACACTCAAGAAACCCGGACCAAAACACGGAAAGATTCTGTTCGTCGACGAGAAAGAAGGCGAGAGACGAGCCTGCGCCCCGCGCCCCGTCGCTTGTGACGCTCCCGGTCTGGCAGTCATAGCCAGGCCGGCTGCCGCCACTGGGACGGCCCGTAGGAATGTTCGGCGTCGCATTTGCTCTCCTTCGGTGGACCTGCCAAATCAGTCGATCCGGCCAGCCTGCGAATAGTCTTCGTCCGAGACCTTCTCCATCCATGTCACAGAGCTGCCGTCGAGCGCTTCGGCCACGGCGAAATGAGACATCGGCTCATCCTTCGACGCGCCATGCCAGTGCTTCACATGCGCCGGAATCCAGACGACGTCGCCGGGGGCGACAGTCTCGATGGGATCGCCTTCCTTCTGGACATGACCTTTGCCGGAGACGATGAAGAGGGTCTGGCCGAGCGGATGCGTGTGCCAGGCGGTGCGGGCGCCGGCCGAGAAGGAGACGGTCGCGCCACCGATACGGGCGGGCGCGTCGCTCTTGTAGAAGCCGGACGTTTCGACGGAGCCGGTAAAGTACTGCTCCGGCGCGGTCGCCCTGCCATCGCCAGCGCGCGTCACCTTGACATCGACAGGCGTCCCGGGAGTTTCCGTGCTGGAAGCCCTGGCCTCCAGCACTTTCTTCAGGACCGGCACCGCGGACATCGCTCGTGGCCATCCGGCATAGAAGGCCACATGCGTCACCACCTCGGAAGCCTCGGTGGGAGTCAGGCCGTTGTCCATGGCCCGGTTGGCATGGAAGGGAAGCTGCTCCGGCTGGCCAATGGCCACTAGGGCCGTCATGGTAACCAGGCTGCGGTCACGGGCCGACAGGTCGGGCCGCTGCCACAGGTCGCCGAACAGGACGCGGTTCGTCAGGTCTGCGAGAGCGGAGGCGGTCGGCGCGACGTTTGAATTTACGGTCGCAGAGCGTGCAGCCTCAGCCGCCGCTTCGAGCTCGATGCGAGCAGCCTCGCTGTGAGAAACGGCCCCGATGCCACGCTCCTCGAACACTTTTTTCGTTTCGGTCACCGCCGACATTGCGTTCGGCCACCCGGTGTAGAAGGCGAGCTGAGTGATGAGCTCGCCGATCTCTTCCGGCTTCACGCCGTTGTCGAGCGCCCGGCGGACGTGGCTTCCAGTCTGCGCAATCTTTCCGATCGCGACGAGGGTGGATACGGTCACAAGGCTACGGTCACGTGGTGAGAGCTCCTTGCGCTCCCAGACCTCGCCGAAGAGTACCTCGTCGGTGAAGTGGCCTAGACCCGGCGCCGTCTCGTAGACAGCCGCGGGAGCAACACGAGGACGGCGGTCTTCAGCGGCTTCGACGCCGGTCGCTGCGATGGCGGACGCGGCGATGGTGGCTGTGATTTTATTCATGGGAAGCTCCAATCATCTGTAGAAAGCGAAAGGCGGCCCGAAAGGGCAGCCGGTGTCGTCAGACACGAAGCAGCGTCTTTATGGCGCGACGATCGTCAATTGCGCGGCAGCCATCGGCGGCGTCGAAGACATCCTTGTTTAGTGCGCCGAGGATAATGCCGTCGGATTGATCTGATTAGTCGGGATCAATGGCATGCGCTTATATCTGTAGTTCATAGATGCGAACGGGAGCAGAGGTCGCGCGCATCACGCATTTATGAACTGCGGCGATAACTGCATGCGAACAAGGGCATCTAATTGGCGTTATCTAAGATCCTATCTTGTCTGAACGGGCCAAAGGTTTTCCACCTTCGTTCCGCCAACGCGCCACCGGAAGGAGCGAAGAATGTCCGATTTCAACCAACTGGAACTTTCTCGACGGGAGCTTCTTATATCCTCAGCCGCCACGGTCGTGGTCACTGGGACCGCCACAGGGAGCGCGGTCGCCCAGACATCTGGAGACGATATGAGATTTACAACGCCTGTGGCGTTCACCGTCAATGGCGAGCGCCAGGAACTGGAGGTCGACAACAGGACGACGCTTCTCGACGCTCTTCGAGAGCACCTGCATCTGACCGGCACCAAGAAAGGGTGCGATCACGGCCAATGCGGCGCGTGCACTGTGATGGTCGACGGCCAGCGGATCAACGCCTGTCTGTCGCTCGCTGTCATGCATGAGGGCGACGAGATAGTGACGATCGAAGGACTGGGCCAGCCCGGTAAGCTGCATCCTATGCAGGCGGCTTTCGTAAAGCACGATGGCTTCCAATGCGGCTACTGCACGCCCGGCCAGATCTGTTCGGCGATCGCCGCCTTGGAAGAGATCAAGGCGAACGTTCCAAGTCACGTCACGGCCGATCTTACGGCTAAGGCACAGGCGACTGGAGCAGAGGTTCGTGAACGCATGAGCGGCAACATCTGTCGGTGCGGGGCCTACTCCAACATCCTCGAAGCCATTTCGGAAGTCGGAGGGATCGACGCATGAGAGCCTTTACCTACGAACGCGCGACGTCCATTGAATCGGCAGCGCAGGCTGCGGCCGCGAACCCGGAAACAAAGTTCATCGCCGGCGGCACAAACCTTCTCGATCTGATGAAGCTCGAGATCGAGCGGCCCGCGCATCTGATCGATGTCAATGGTCTTGGCCTGGACATGATAGAGCCGACAAGCGATGGAGGCATGAGGATCGGGGCTCTCGTGCGCAATACCGCCTTGGCCGCAAATGAAACGGTGCGTCGCGACTATGGGCTCTTGTCGCGGGCGCTGGTGGCAGGCGCATCCGGCCAGCTTCGCAACAAGGCAACGACGGCCGGCAATTTGCTTCAGCGCACGCGCTGTCCTTACTTCTACGACCAGAACCAGCCTTGCAACAAGCGCCAGCCCGGCAGCGGCTGTTCGGCGATCGGCGGCGTTACGCGCCAGCTCGGTGTCGTGGGGGTCAGTAACGCCTGCATCGCCACTCATCCGAGCGACATGGCGGTCGCCATGCGTGTCCTCGATGCGGTGGTGGAGACGGTCAAGGCCGACGGGTCCCGACGATCGATTCCGATCGCGGACTTCCACCAGCTTCCCGGAGAAACGCCTCATATTGAGACCGCCCTCGATCAAGGAGAATTCATCACTGCAGTCGTTCTGCCGCCGCCGATCGGTGGCAAGCACATCTACAAGAAGGTGAGGGACCGCGCGTCCTATGCCTTCGCTCTCGTATCCATCGGCGCGGTCATCCAATCGGACGGCAAAGGCCGGGTCGCGGTTGGTGGCGTTGCGCATAAGCCGTGGCGGATCGATCAGGCGGACGCCGAACTTCCGAACGGCGCAAAAGCCGCGGCAGGCGTCCTGATGGCGGACGCACGGCCGACGGAGCAGAACCAATACAAGGTCAAGCTCGTCGAGCGCACGCTCGGGGCCGTGATTGCGGAGGCAAGAGGTTAAACATGCAGTTCGACAAGCCAGCGACTATAAATCCCATCGACCAGCTCAAAGTGGTGGGCAAGCCCATCCACCGCATCGACGGCGAGCTGAAAACCACCGGCCGGGCGATGTACGCCTATGAATGGCACGACAAGAATATGCCATATGTTTACGGCTATCCGGTGGGCTCGGCGATCGCCAAAGGCAAGGTGAAAGCGATCGACACGACTGGCGCCAAGACGTCGCCCGGCGTCCTGGCCGTGGTGACCACGCTCGACGTCGGCGATCTGGAGAAAGGTAAGTACAACACCGCCAAGCTATTCGGCGGACCGGAGATCCAACACTACCATCAAGCGGTCGCCGTGGTCGTTGCCGAGACTTTCGAACAGGCGCGTGCTGCGGCTGCGCTGATCAAGGTCGACTACGAGAGCGAGCAGGGCACCTACGACCTCCGAGCTGCCATGACGTCCGCGAGAAAGCCTGATGAATCGACCAAGCCTGAAACCGCAGTGGGCGATTTCGAGAGAGCTTTCAAATCCGCGGCCGTGTCTTTGGAAGAGACCTACACTACTCCTGACCAGTCCCATTCGATGATGGAGCCGCACGCGTCCATCGCCGTATGGGACGGTGACGAAGTGACCGTCTGGACGTCGAGCCAGATGATCGACTGGTGGCGGAGCGATCTGGCCACGACACTTGGGGTTGACAAGGAGAACGTGCATCTGATGTCGCCCTTCATCGGCGGTGGCTTCGGCGGCAAACTTTTCCTGCGGGCCGACGCCGTCCTTGCGGCCTTCGGTTCGAGGGCAGCCGGCCGCCCGGTAAAAGTTGCGCTTCCGCGTCCATTCATGCCCAACAACACCACGCATCGCCCGGCTACCATTCAGAAAATCCGTATCGGTGCCGAACGGGATGGGAAAATCACAGCGATTGGTCACGAGAGCTGGTCAGGCGACCTTGAGGGCGGCGGACCCGAGACGGCAGTCAACCAGACCCGGCTTCTGTATGCCGGGGCAAACCGGATGACCGCAATGCACCTGGCGACGCTCGATCTTCCGGAAGGCAATGCCATGCGCGCGCCAGGCGAGGCTCCCGGCCTGATGGCGCTGGAAATCGCCATCGACGAAATCGCCGAGAAGCTTGGTATGGACCCGATCCAGTTCCGTATCCTCAACGACACGCAGGTCGATCCCGAAAATCCGGAACGTCCTTTTTCGCTGCGCAATCTGATCGGTTGCCTAGAGCTCGGAGCAGAAAAGTTCGGCTGGAGCGAGCGACCAAAGACGGCGTCGCGCAGGGACGGCGACTGGCTGATCGGCATGGGAGTTGCGGCGGCCTTCCGTGACAACCTCGTGATGCCCTCCGGTGCACGGGTAAAGCTTGGCAAGGATGGTGTCGTCACGGTCGAGACAGACATGACTGATATCGGCACCGGAAGCTACACCATCATCGCACAGACGGCCGCCGAGATGTTGGGCGTCGGCATTGACAAGATTGCCGTACAGCTTGGGGACTCGCGCTTCCCAGTGTCTGCCGGTTCCGGCGGTCAGTTTGGCGCGAACTCGTCGACCTCTGGCGTCTATGCCGCCTGCGTCAAACTGCGTGAAGCGGTTGCTGCCAAACTGGGGTTCAACTCGGAAGATGCGGTGTTTGAGAGCGGTGCGGTGCGCTCGGGCAACCGGTCCGTGGCGCTTGCCGACGCCGCCGGCGACGATGGCCTTGTCGGGGAGGACAAGATGGAATGGGGCGATCTGACGAAGACGCATCAGCAGTCGACCTTCGGCGCCCATTTCGTGGAAGTTGGGGTCGATGCCTTCACCGGAGAGACTAGGATCCGCCGGATGCTCGCCGTTTGCGCTGCAGGCCGCATCCTGAACCCCATCACGGCTAGGAGCCAGGTAATTGGGGCGATGACGATGGGAGCGGGCGGCGCGTTGTCTGAGGAGCTCGCCGTTGATAGCCGACACGGCTTCTTCGTCAACCACGACCTTGCTGGATACGAAGTACCGGTACACGCCGACATTCCCCATCAGGACGTGATCTTTATGGACGAGACCGATCCGATGTCTTCGCCAATGAAGGCGAAAGGTGTCGGCGAACTCGGCCTTTGCGGCGTTTCCGCGGCAATTGCAAACGCGATCTACAACGCAACGGGCGTCCGCGTCAGGAATTACCCGATGACGCTCGACAAGCTGATCGGCAACCTGCCGGACGTCGCCTAGGTGCTTTCGATGGATCAGATCGCCAATGTCATACAGGTCCCTGTTCGCTCGGCTTTGACGGACGATCCGATGGAGATACTGACCTTCGCCGCCGACGCCTTCGATGAAGGTGGTGCGGCACTTGCGACCCTTGTCGAAATCAGAGGCGGTGCCGCCCGCGCCCTCGGATCGCATATGGCGATTTCAAGGGATGGGCGATACTGCGGCTACGTGTCCGGCGGATGTGTCGAGGCGGCTGTCGCGTCGGAAGCTGTGGCCGCCATTGCCGAAGGTCGCGACCGTCTGGTCCGCTATGGTGACGGATCGCCATTTTTCGACATCGTGCTGCCGTGCGGCGGTGGGATCACGATCTCGATTCATGTTCTACTTGAAGCCCGAGCGATACGAGCGACCATAAACAGTCTCCGTGGCCGTCGTCCCGCCGCCCTTCGTTACTCGCCGACGGTGCACCATCTTACAACAGAAACCGCGCTGGAAAGGTCGGGGTGGCGAAACGACGAATTCGTCAGCGTTTACCGGCCATGCACGAGGCTTCTTATCTCCGGGCGCAACCTGGAGGCGCAGGCGGTGGCCACCATTGCGCGGGCTTCGGGCTACGATGTGGTTTTGGATAGTCAGGACATCAACTGCGCTATCGACGAGACGACGGCCGTTGTGATCCTCCATCATGACCTCGACGCCGAGGAGAAGGTGCTGGAACGCGCGCTCACCTCGCCTGCATTCTACGTCGGGGCGCTCGGCAGCACCCGCACGCACCGCCGGCGCGAAGAGCGCCTGCGACAGCAGGGCTGGGCAAGTTCAGACATTAACCGAATAAAGGCGCCGATCGGGTTCTTCGGCCCGACGAGAGACGCCAGTTCTCTCGCTCTGTCGGTGCTAGCGGACGTGGCCGCCGCACACCTTGCCGCTTGCCCATGACGCCAAAAGGATCGGTCCAACGGTTCCCGTCGCGAGAGCGCTTCGAGCCGCATGATCGAAGGTTGGTGCCACAAGCTCCTGGCACCATTCAATGGTCAGTCACTGGTTCGAAGGTTGGTGGGTACTGGTCTAGCCTCCGATGGCGGAGGGGGTGGTGGTCTCCGGATCATGGAAGTACCGAAATTCCTGGTTAGGCCGGCCACCCTCCGTCAGGGTCGTACAAACGCCGAATATGCATCAGGCATTGCCAGTTCGTTGCCGATTGGCGTGAAGGCGGCGTCAGGAACTTGTTCTGACAATATCATGATCGAGGTCGCCGACATGCTCAGGCTTTCAATCACACATTTTGAGCTCTGATTGCGACCTTAACATCTGCGCAAGACCATCGTGCGTGCCGTTGGAAGCGGATCGCCGGGCAATCCAGCCATCTTCCCCTGGAGCTTTGTAACGACGTTCAAAATCTGACTGGAGGCGCCGCTCGCTCGCTGATCGAGCTGGAGCTCGTTCCGGTCCTCGAGGTTAAAATAGGCGAGGCCGCTCTCGCCGACGGGGACACGGTGGCGGTGTTGTTGGCCAGGGCGGAATTTTCGACCAACAGTCTCTGGCATGAAAGCGGCTTTCAGATGAGAGCCCACGGTCCGGTGATCCCATCCATGACGGGATTCATCACAACATGCCGGTCGGCAAGTCCAATCCCACCGATGGACGTCGGACTGGCGCGCCTGCCGCGGCGTCACTTGGATCCATGAATCCGGTTCATGACCGCATGCTGATTTAGCGGGCTAATCGCGCCGTGCTCGCAGGCATATGTTGCAAGCATCGAAAAGAGAGAGGTATCCATTATGAAAAAAAGAACGCTCGGACAGGGGTTAGAAGTCACCGCGCTCGGCTTCGGCTGCATGGGGCTCAACTTCTCTTACGGCCACGCCCTCACCAACAAAGAGAGCATCAAGCTCGTCCGTGACGCCGTCGAACGCGGCGTCACCTTCTTCGACACCGCCGAAGTCTACGGCCCGTATACCAACGAAGAGATCGTCGGGGAGGCGCTGCGTCCACTCCGCGACCAGGTCATCATCGCGACGAAATTCGGCTTCAACATCCAGGACGGCAAGATGGCTGGTACCAACAGCCGGCCAGAGCAGATCAGAAAGGTCGCCGACTCTTCGCTGAAACGTCTCGGCATCGACGTCATCGACCTCTTCTACCAACACCGGGTCGACCCGAACGTGCCGATCGAGGACGTCGCAGGCACCGTCAGGGATTTGATCGCCGAAGGCAAGGTGAAGCACTTCGGTCTGTCCGAACCAGGCGCGCAGACCGTCCGGAAGGCGCATGCCGTCCAGCCGGTAACGGCATTGCAGAACGAGTATTCGCTGTGGACGCGCGGCCCGGAAACAAACGGTATCCTTGAGGCCTGCGCAGAACTGGGCATTGGCCTCGTCGCCTACAGCCCGCTCGGGAAAGGATTCCTGACAGGGGCGATGGGCAAGGACAGCAAGATCGCCGAAAACGACTTCCGCAGGCTGTTGCCGCGTTTCACGCCGGAAGCGATGGAGAAGAACCAAGCGCTCGTTGACCTCACCCGGCGCGTTGGCGATGAGAAGAAGGCGACGCCCGCTCAGATCGCCCTTGCCTGGCTCCTGGCCCAGAAGCCGTGGATTGTCCCAATTCCCGGCACGACCAAGCTCCATCGCCTCGAAGAGAACATGGGCGCCGCCGACCTCGAACTGACCCCGACAGAGCTTGCGGAACTGGACGAGGCCGCCGCCAAGATCCAGGTTAAGGGCGAGCGATACCCTGAACAGCTTATGAAGACCACCGGTCTTTGATTTCCAGGAGGCGCCGAGAGGCGCCTTCCCCTTTTGAAAGCACAAACATGTCACAGGATTTCGTGCAGGCTGCGCCTGCGTTTTCGGCGGACGCCACCGCCCGGCCACCACGCCTTCGCGTACTAGCGGTGTTGAGCGCCCTTATGGGTTTCGCATCGATCTCGACCGACCTCTATCTTCCCGCCATGCCGACCATGGCCGCCGACCTTGGCGCAGATGCCGGATCGATGGAGCTTACTGTCTCCGGCTTCCTGATAGGTTTCAGTCTTGGACAGCTCCTTTGGGGGCCGCTCGGCGATCGTTTCGGCCGCCGACTGCCGGTTGCCATCGGCATGCTTCTGTTCGTGATTGGATCGGCCGGATGCGGTCTATCCGGCTCATCCGCGCAGATGATCTTCTGGCGTGTCATCCAGGCGGTCGGAGCATGCTCGGGGGTCGTTCTTTCCCGCGCCATGGTGCGGGACCTTTACGAAGGAAGCAGGGCTGCCCAGATGCTTTCGACACTCATCACGGTGATGGCCGTCGCGCCGCTCCTTGGTCCAATAATTGGCGGCCAGGTTCTCGCCATCGGCGGCTGGCGCGCGATTTTCGGCGTTCTCGTTTTCGTAGGCCTCGCCACACTTGCGGCGCTCTTCACCCTTCCTGAGACGCTTCCACCAGAAAGACGCAGCAAGCAATCGCTTCTGTCCGCTTTTCGAGGTTACGGTCGGCTGATAGTCGATCGGCGTCTGATAGGGTTTGCAGCGGTCGGCGGCTTCTTCTTCGGTGGCGTCTATGCCTATATCGCTGGAACGCCGTTCGCGTTCATCGACTACTACAAAGTCCCACCGCAGCTTTACGGCGTCCTGTTCGCCCTCGGCATCGGCGGCATCATGCTGGCGAACGTCGTCAACGCCAGGCTCGTGTCGCGTCTGGGCGGACGTCGCCTTCTCCAGGTCGGCGCAACCGGCGCTGCCCTCTGCGGCCTTGTCCTTATCCTCACGGGCGTTACCGGCTGGGGAGGTCTGGCAGGTCTCGCGATCCCGCTGTTCATGTTCGTCTCCTGGTCCGGGTTGATTGTCGCCAACTCTATCGGAGGTGCGTTGCAGGACTTCCCCGAACGGGCAGGGGCCGTTTCCGCCCTTGTCGGGGCATTGCACTATGGATGCGGGATATTGGGGTCTGCGGCTGTCAGCGCTTTTGCCGACGGCACCCCGCTGCCGCTCGCCGCGGTCGTCGGCGTTGCGGGTTTCGGATGCTTCGCAAGTCTGGCTCTGCTCCCTCCTGCAGGGCGTTGACGTCCTGTCGATTGCCTGCTTCAACTCGAGCAATCGCTCGTCATCGATATTTGGAGTTCATGAATGAGACGCGAGGAACTGGTCGATCTCAACGCGTTCATGACGGTTGCAGAAGAGCAGAACTTCACGCGCGCCGCCGCCAGGCTCGGGACGTCGCAGTCCGCCCTCAGCCATACAATCCGACGCCTGGAGGCACGGCTCGGCGTGCGTCTGCTCACGCGAACAACGCGCAACGTCGCGCCGACCGAGGCGGGCGAGCGGCTGCTCTCAACCCTGCGTCCGGCTCTCGATAGCATCGGCGCGGAACTGGCGTCGCTCGGCGAACTCCGCGAGCGACCGGCTGGAAACATCCGCATCACGACATCGGAACATGCCGCGACGACAGTCCTGTGGCCCGCGCTTAGGAAGTTGCTGCCGGACTACCCGGAGATCAACGTCGAGCTTGTGATCGACTCCAGCCTGACCGACATCGTTTCCGAGCGGTTCGACGCTGGGGTCCGTCTGGGGGAAGCTCTGGCGAAGGACATGGTGGCTGTTCGTATCGGACCCGAACTGCGGATGGCGATCGTCGGCTCGCCCGCCTATCTGACGGGAAACTCTGTGCCGCTCACGCCTCAAGATCTAGCTCATCATCGATGCATCAATCTTCGGATGCTCAGCGGCGGCGGCCTATATGCATGGGAGCTAGAGAATGACGAGCGCGAGCTGCGTGTCCGCGTCGAGGGCCAGCTTGCGTTCAACAACACGAACATGATCGTGCGGGCGGCGGTCGACGGGTTCGGCCTGGGATTCGTGATGGAAGACCACGTCGCCGAACATGTCTCTGCGGGAACGCTTGTGCGCGTTCTGGAAGATTGGTGCCCGCCATTTGCAGGATATCACCTGTATTATCCAAGCAGGCGGCAACCATCCGCCGCGTTTTCGGTTTTGGTTGATGCGTTGAGGTACAGGGAATAATTGCAGGCGATGTCCGAAACGGTCAAACATAAGGTGGCCATACGAGCCGCCACAGAGGAAGATGTGAACGTGCTCGGGCGGTACGGAGCCGATCTCATGCAGCTCCACCACGACTGGGACCGGCAGCGCTTCATTGCGCCTGGTTCCCGGACACCGGAAATGTATTCCAGCTACCTTCGCAGCCAGCTCGACAAGCCGGACGTGATCGTTTTGACCGCCGAGGTCGACGGCGCTCTCGCAGGCTACGTCTACGCCGGTCTGGAGGGAGCGGACTACATGGCCCTCAGGGGTCCTGCTGGAGTGATCCACGATATCTTTGTCGAAGAGCGACAGAGGAGAAAGGGCATTGGACGTATGCTTCTCGCAAGTGCCTTAAAGAGCCTCGAAGCAATTGGTGCGCTGCAGATCGTTTTGTCGACAGCGCATCACAACGGCGCGGCACAACAAATGTTCGGATCGCTCGGTTTCCGGCCGACTATGGTGGAGATGACGCTTCAATTGTGATGCTTCCCAAGGCATGTTGGCTCGACTTAATCGGCGAACACGGTGAAGTTATCTAGGAAGGCAAGCTTCCACAAATTAGGGTCATGCACTGGAATTTATCAAGCACTTAGTGAGTTGTCGGAGACTTTTTAGGGTTAAATAGATTCAAGCGGCGCGTATCCACACAATCATCGAATGCTCTCGCGAAACGTGAGGCCCATGTAATGTATGTGACGCCGGAGCGGCCTCACCTGCCGGTTCGTACCGTTCAAGCTAATCATCTTTATCAAGCGAGGTGGTCCCGAAGCGCGCCACTGTCGCTCAGTTCTAATGGATTTACGCTGAGCGCGAGTTGGGCAAGGGTCCTGCGCGTGGGAAGCGACGCCATCGGTAATGATGCCGCCTCCCAATTCAACCATCGGCGTGGTGCTCATTGCGCTTACGGGTGGCTGCTGCCTTTTTGGCGGAAGCGGAACGTTCTTCCTTAGTGCGCGATGCCGCAGCGGCACCACCCTTGCGGCCCCCCTTTGTGGAGGAAGCGTGGTTTTCGGTATGGCCTCGGCCAGAGCCGGACTTATTGCCGCCACCGCTCTCCTTGTTGACGGTAGCCCAGGCGCGACGCTCAGCTTCCTTCTCGGAAACACCACGGTTTTCGTAACCTTCCTCGATATGCTCAGCCTTGCGCTTTTGCTTGTCAGTGTAAGCGGACTTGTCACCTTGAGGCATGGAACATCTCCCTAGTTCATGTGAAGCAAAGAAAACTGCGGTTGCACGGCAAAGTTCCAGAATTGTCCTCAGCTTGGTGCAGCCGACGTTACGGGTCTTGCGGTCTGGCCAGCATGCGCATACGGGCGGAACCAACGCGGCCAGGCGAGGGTTGTTGACATATACCCTGACCATGACATCGAAAGGCGACTTCCCATGGCACAGACTGTCGGCGATTTCATCGTTTCACGCCTACATTCATGGGGCGTCAGGCGCATGTTCGGGTACCCGGGAGACGGCATCAACGGTGTCTTCGGAGCGTTGAACCGGGCAAGAGACAAAATCGAGTTCATTCAGGCACGCCACGAGGAAATGGCTGCCTTTATGGCCTCTGCATACGCCAAGTTTTCCGGCGAGCTCGGCGTCTGCATCGCAACCTCAGGCCCAGGTGCTGCCCATCTGGTGACTGGCATGTACGATGCCCGGGCCGACCATCAGCCGCTTCTGGCGATCGTCGGGCAGCAGGCACGCGGCGCAATTGGCGGTCACTACCAGCAGGAGGTTGATCTCGCCGCCCTGTTCAAAGATGTCGCGGGTGACTTTGTCCATCAAGCATCAACACCTGCCCAGGTCCGGCATCTTGTCGATCGCGCTGTCCGTATTGCCTTGGCAAACCGCACGGTGACAGCACTGATCCTGCCCAACGATCTGCAGGAACTGCGGTATGAGGAACCGGCGCGTGCCCACGGGACCGTTCATTCCGGCTTTGGCTACCGGGCACCAAAGATCGTACCACATCAGGAAGATCTACAGGGCGCGGCCGATATCCTTAACGCAGGCGAAAAAGTCGCTATCTTGGTCGGCGCCGGCGCTCTTGGCGCAACTGAAGAAGTGATCGCTGTCGCCAATCGGCTCGGGGCAGGGTCGCCAAAGCGTTGCTCGGCAAGTGCGTAATCTCTGACGAACTTCCTTGGGTCACTGGCTCGATCGGCCTGCTCGGAACCGAACCGTCCTGGGATCTGATGCGCGACTGCGATACGCTTTTGATGATCGGGTCTGGCTTCCCATACTCAGAGTTCTTGCCGGAGGAAGGTCAGGCCAAAGCCGTCCAGATCGACATCGAAGCCAGCATGTTGTCCTTGCGCTATCCCATGGACGCCAATCTCGTCGGGGACGCGGCGGAAACTCTCAGGGCACTCCTGCCATTGCTTGAACAAAAAGATGGCAAGTGGCGCGATGCGATCGAAAAGAACGTGTCTGCCTGGTGGACGCTTCTTGACAAACGCGCTCACGCCGAAGCCAATCCGGTCAATCCGCAATTGGTTGCTTGGGAGCTGTCGCCACGCCTGCCGGACAACGTCATCTTGACCAGCGATTCCGGCTCCTGCGCAAATTGGTATGCCCGCGATATCAAGATCAGAGCAGGGATGTTGGCGTCTCTTTCGGGCGGATTGGCATCGATGGGCGCGGCTGTTCCCTACGCTATCGCCGCAAAATATGCGCACTCCGACCGCCCGGTGATCGGCCTGGTCGGTGATGGTGCCATGCAAATGAACAACATGGCCGAACTGATCACGGTTGCCAAATACTGGCGAGACTGGGCCGACCACCGCTTTATCATCTGCGTTTTCAACAATGAGGATCTCAATCAGGTGACCTGGGAGCAGCGGGTGATGGAGGGTGACCCAAAGTTCGAGGCCTCGCAGAGCATTCCCAACCTGCCTTACCACCGGTTTGCCGAGCTTATCGGTCTCAAGGGTATTTTTGTCGATCGACCGGAAGATTTGGGGCCGGCCTGGGACGAAGCACTTGCGGCGGATCGCCCCGTTGTCCTCGAAGTCAAGACCGACCCCGAAGTCCCGCCGATGCCCCCGCATCTCACGCTTGAGCAGGTGAAGCGACTTACAACTGCCCTCATGAAGGGTGAACCCAACCAGGAAGGCGTTATTCGCGGCACGGTGCGCCAAGTGTTGAGCTCAGTCCTGCCCGGCAAGCATGAATAGACGGGCATTGCGGCAAAAATGCTGGAAAGGTGAGCGCGATAGCAGCGGCCTTCAAATCCGGTCGAAGTTGGGAGCGCGGTCGTCGCCCGCCGTGAAGCCGATAGATTCGACCGATCGCTGCCTGGACACGAACGGCTCATCGCCTTCGCTTGCCGTCCAGCACACGTCTTATGAGAGTTTGGGCGATAGATCGCTGCACGGAACTGAAGTCAGCATTTCCGTATAGGCGCCCACTTATCCATGTCGTCTTTCCCGCGAATGCTGTGCCAAACATACAAACTGCTGCCGGTACGCCAGCCGCCGGTATAGACTTTTCCGCATCTTCGATAAGCAGCCTGAAAAGATTATTTTGCAGACGCCCGCGGAACTTTCCGCTCGTCTGCGAGTTTTCAGCCTGCGTCGAGGGGTGTCCATTTGGCCCAAATTTTCACGGCATCGGCCGATACGCGGCTCCGCGCCATTCTTTTGGCGGCAGTGGTATTGACCGTATTTTTTGTAACTTTCATCGGGGGTTACGCCGACTCCAGTTATGGGACGCTGGTTGGATGGGTGCAGGACCAGCCAATTCCATTCAGTCATGAACATCATGTGGCCGGCCTCGGCATTGATTGCCGGAATTGTCACACATCTGTCGAAACGAGCGCGAAGGCGGGCCTGCCAGCCACTCATATCTGCATGAGCTGCCATTCGCAAATCTGGACAGGTGCGGCAATGCTCGCGCCGGTTCGCGAAAGCCTGGCCGACGACAAGCCGCTGCAATGGAACCGGGTATCGCGGTTGCCTGATTACGTCTATTTCAATCACTCGGCGCATGTCACCAAGGGCGTGGCTTGCGTGAGTTGCCACGGACGGGTCGATCGGATGCCGCTGATGACGCGAGCCCAACCGTTCCAGATGCAGTTTTGTCTCGATTGCCATCGCAATCCCGCCCCGAGCCTACGGCCGCCGGAAGAGATCACTCGTATGGACTGGAGCGATTGGGACCGGGATCCAGGCACCCATAAAGCCTATGGTGAGCTGGTGGTGAAAACATACGGGATCGAGCCAGCCAAGCTCACCCAGTGCAACATCTGTCACAGGTGAAAATAATGCCGGCCGTTCCCACCAATACCATCGAGATTTTGCGGGAGAAGCTCAAGGGCCGGACTGGCCGGCATTTTTGGCGGACCTTAGAGGAGCTGTCGGACACAGCTGCTTTCCGGGATTTTGCCAAGGAACGGTTCCCCTCACTCACACTACGCGGCATCGACCGGCGGTCGCTGCTGAAGATCATGGGCGCATCCCTGGCGCTGGCGGGGCTCTCGGCCTGTAAGGGCGAGGCGGACGAGGATGCATTTCCCTATGTCACGGTGCCGGAGGGCGTGACGCCCGGCATTGCTCGTTTCTATGCGACGGCGGTGACATTTGCCGGCTACGCCCAGCCGGTGCTGGGTAAGACGTTTACCGGCCGGCCGATCAAGCTTGAAGGCAATCCGGATCATTTAGTCTCGCGCGGCGCAACCGACGCCTTCACCCAAGCAGCACTGCTTGGCCTTTACGATCCGGGTCGCTCCCAGGCGCCGCGTCACCTCGACAAGCCCGTTGATTGGAATGGCTTCGACGCGGCCATGGCGGGCAATGCCCAGGTGCTGGACGGAACACAGGGTGAGGGCTTCCGGTTGCTGACCGGGCCGACCAGCTCTCCGACACTCCTTCGCCAGATCGAAGCGCTGATGCAGCGCTGGCCGAAGGCCCGCTGGCACGTACTCGATCCGGTTGCCACACCGGCGCGCGCCGATGCGATTGCCAAACTGTTCGGCCGGCGGCTGGATCTCCATCCAGATTTCGCGGCCGCGGAAACGATCGTTAGTTTCGACGAGGACTTTCTAGGGCCGGGACCGCGCCAGACGCTGTCGGCAAGGCAGTTTGCCGATCGTCGGAGAATCCGACAGGCAAAACAAGGCAAGAGCCGGTTGCTGGTAGCCGAACCAGTGTTCGGTGTGACCGGGTCGTCTGCCGATCGGCGTGTTGCGGCTTCGGTTGGTGACATGTCGACGATGGTCCGGGCACTGGCTGCGAATCTTGGGATTGGAGAGCTTTTAGGGAAATTGCCGGATCGCCAGCGTTCATGGCTCGACGATGCGGCCGCAAGCCTGCGAGCTTCAGCGGGGCGGTCGCTGCTGCTGGTTGGGTCGCATTATCCGGCTGAGCTTCAGGCGCTCTCGCTGCTCATCAATGAAAAGCTCGGCAATATCGGCGAAACCCTGCATTTCTCGGAGCCAATCATCGCCATGCCGCCGGACGGGGCGAATTCGTTTGAAGCTTTGGTCGAGGACATGCGGGCAGGGCGCGTGGCAACTCTCGCCATTTTCGGTGCTAACCCTGCTTTCACAGCACCCGGCGATCTGCGTTTTGCCAGCGCATTGGAAAATGTGCCGCTGCGTATCCATGCCGGTCTCCATGACGACGAGACAGCGGCGCTCTGTCACTGGCATGTGCCGTTGCAGCACGAACTGGAAAGCTGGAGCGACGGGCGCGCGGTCGATGGTTCGGTGATCATCACCCAGCCGTTGGTCAAACAATTCTTTGATGTCCGATCCATCCATGCCCTGCTTGAAAATATCGGCGGTCGCCAGGGGATTGACCTTGATCTGGTGCAATCCACTTGGCGGCAGGTCTGGGGTAGCGACTTCGAAAACCGTTGGCGTGCGAGCCTTGACAGGGGCTTCGTCGAAGCAAGCGCGCCATCGCTTGTGACACTACCGATCGTCAATCGTACCATTGAGGTGGCGGATGCAGTTTCGGACGGGATGACGCTGCATATTCGCCCCGACGCCGGTGTCTGGGATGGCTCCCTTTCAGACAATGCCTGGGCCCAGGAGACGCCGCGCCCAATCAGCAAGATCACCTGGGGCAACGTCATCGGCATTAGCCCGCAGATGAGCAAGGCCCGCGACCTGAAGAATGGCGATGAGGTGAAGCTGCTCGCTGGCGGTCGCTCAATCATCGGCGCCGCATGGCTCATGCCGGGCCAGGCAGCCGACGTCATTTCGCTGACATTGGGATACGGCCGGACGCGGTCGGAATCGATTGCCGCGGGATTGGGCTACAACGCAAACCTGCTGCGCATTGGTGGGGCGTGGCATATTGCAGGCGCCGTTCTTGAAAAGACTGGGAAGACACAGCTCGTGGCGACGACGCAGTCGCATCAGGAAATGGATGGTTTCGACTTTGTCCGCACCGTTTCAACAACCGATCTGCCTGCAAATCCTGCGGAGGAATCGCCATCCTTTTATCCAAACCGGCCGAAGCAGAACCCGTCCTGGGGCATGTCGATCGATCTCGATCTGTGCATCGGCTGTAACGCTTGCGTCACTGCCTGCCAAGCGGAAAACAATATTCCGGTGGTCGGCAAGGAACAGGTGGCCAAGGGCCGTGAGATGCATTGGCTGAGGATCGACCATTATTTCGAGGGCGAGCCAGACGCGCCAAAGTCATACCATCAGCCAGTCGCCTGCATGCATTGCGAACAGGCCCCCTGTGAGATGGGCTGTCCGGTCAATGCGGCGGTCCATTCGATCGACGGGCTCAATCTGCAAGTCTATAATCGTTGCATCGGTACTCGCACCTGTTCGTCCTATTGCCCCTACAAGGTACGCCGTTTCAACTGGTTCGATTTCACCGGCGACGATCCCCCGTCGATCCAGGCGATGCGCAATCCGGATGTCACGGTACGCAGCCGCGGGGTGATGGAAAAATGCACCTATTGCGTCCAGCGGATCGCGCAAGCAACGATCACCGCCGACAAGGAGAACCGTCCAATCCGCGATGGCGAAATCGTTACCGCCTGCCAGCAGGCCTGTCCAAGCCAAGCGATCGTCTTCGGCAATGTCGCCGACGCGGATTCCGCCGTCAGCCGCCATAAGGCCGGAGCGCGAGATTATAAGCTGCTGGAGGAGATGAACACCCGACCGCGCACGAGTTATCTTGCCCGCACCGAGGACAACGGTCCCGCTGGAAAGGTGGCCGGATGAGCGATATCGTCACTGATGACCACATCACCGAAGAGGTGACTGGCATCCCGCTGCACTATCCGCATCGGCGGGTGTGGTGGGCGTTTTTTGCGGGGTCACTGCTTCTCCTCCTGTCGTTCGTGGTGTCGGCCGGCGTGCTGCTGTGGAACGGCGTGGGGGTGTGGGGCAACAACATCCCGGTCAACTGGGGTCTGGCAATCACCAATTACATCTGGTTCCTCGGCATTGGGCACGCTGGCACATTGATCTCGGCGCTGCTTCTCCTGGTCGGGGCCCACTGGCGCAACTCCTTGAACCGGTTTGCCGAGGCGATGACCCTGTTTGCGGTCGTCTGCGCCGGGCTTTATCCAATTCTACATCTTGGCCGACCCTGGTTTTTCTATTGGATGGCGCCTTATCCGAACACGATGACATTGTCGCCGCAGTTTAAAAGCCCGCTGGCCTGGGATTTCTTCGCGGTGCTGACCTATTTGATCGTCTCAGTGCTGTTTTGGTATATCGGCATCATCCCCGATCTCGCCTCGGTTCGGGACCGTGCGAAGAAACGCGGCCAGCATTTGTTCTACGGTCTTTTTGCGCTTGGTTGGCGCGGTTCGGCCCGCCACTGGGCGCGTTGGAATCAGGCATATCGGATCACGGCGGCGATTGCCGTTCCCCTTGTTGTTTCGGTGCATTCGGAAATATCGTTACTGTTTGCGGCAGGTCCTATTCCCGGATGGAACTCGACGGTATTTCCGCCCTATTTCGTGCTCGGAGCGGCGTTCTCCGGCTTTGCCGTGGTGCTGATGATCGCCATCGCGCTCCGGCATGCGCTCGGCCTGCAGGAAATCGTCACCGAGCGTCATCTCGACCTGTTGGCGATCTTTCTGCTCGCGACCGGTCTTATGACCGCATACGGTTATTATGCCGAGATCTTCGATACCCTCTACGGCGGCGAGCAACAGGAGGTCGCCACCCTATTGGACCGGCTGACGGGCACCTATGCCTATAGCTATTGGGGCGCGGTGATCCTCAATTTCGTGCCGCTGCAGCTGCTGTGGTTTAAAGCGATGCGACGGCGACATGTCGTCACCTTCCTGATCGCCCTCTCGGTGACGGCTGGTATGTGGTACGAGCGCTACATGTTGCTGGTAACCTCGCTTTACCGGGATTACCTCGTTTCTTCTTTCGACGAATACCATCCGAGCATCTGGGAATGGGGTCTCTACCTCGGCATGCTCGGCGTGTTCTTCACGCCCTTCTTGCTGTTCGTACGTTTCCTGCCGGTGATATCCGCCTTCGAGGTGAAAGAAGCTCTGCGCGAAACGGGGGATCTCGAACATGCGTGAGCCGGCGTCCGATACCGGAGTTTTTGGGGTCCTAGCCGAGTTCGATACGCCGGAACGACTGGTTACGGCAGTGAAAACGGCGCGCCGCACCGGCATTCGCTCGTTCGACGCCTACACGCCCTATCCTCTAGAGGAATTAACCGAAGCGATCGGCTTTCGCGAAAACATCGTGCCTTGGCTGGCATTTGCCGGCGGCTGTCTTGGCGCGGCCGCGGGCACCGGATTGCAGATCTGGACCAATTACGCCTATCCGATAGAGATCGGCGGCCGGCCGATCGTGGCCTGGCAGGCCTTCACGCTGATCACCTTCGAGATGACGGTGCTCGGCGCGGTGCTTTTCGCCGTGTTCGGCATGTTGGTGCTGAACCGTCTCCCTCGGCTGCATCATCCTGTCTTCAACATCGAAGATTTCCACCTTGCCAGTTCCGACAAGTTTTTCATGATTGTCTTCAGCAACGATGGCAGTTTCGATAAAGGCAAGACGGCAGAATTTTTAAACCGCTTCTCACCGGTGCGCGTAACCGTCGTAGAACATACGGAGCCCGCATGAAGGTCGCTCCCATCCTTGGCGTCGCCGTCGTTGTCTTGCTCGCCTCCTGCGACCAGATGAACCATCAGCCGCGCTACGATTCCTACGAAAAAAGCCCGCTATTCGCCGATGGCAAGGCGCTGCAGGCGCCGCCGGAGGGCACTGTGGCGCGCGGCGACATGGCCCGGGCAAAGGAACTGACGGAGCGGCCAGAGATGAGCCTTGCACTCATCGAACGGGGTCGGCAGCGTTTCGACATCTATTGCACTCCTTGCCACGATGCGGCCGGTACGGGGCAGGGGCGCATCACGTCGCGCGGTTTTCCCAATCCGCCAAGTTTCCATATCGAACGACTGAAGAACGCATCGAGCGGGTATTTTGTCGACGTGATCACCAAGGGCCACGGGATCATGTATTCCTATGCCGACCGCATAACACCTTCAGATCGCTGGGCGATTGCCGCCTATATCCGAGCCCTGCAGCTTTCTCAGGATGCGCCGGTCACCTCGCTCTCGGAGACCGAGCGAAAAAAACTGACGGAGGGCGGATCATGATGGGCGCTGACCGCCAGGTGACTTTGGCATGCGCGATTGCGGGGCTGCTGCTCTGCGCTATTGCCCTCGTGATCGGCGGCGGCATGCGGGCAGGGCTGCTCGGCTGGCTGGCGGCCTCCGCCTTCGTCGCCGGCCTGCCGCTCGGTGCACTGTGTCTGGCGCTGGTCGTCAGGATCGTGCCCGGCGCCTGGCGGCATGCGACCGCGCCGGGGACGGATGTCCTCGCCTCGGCCGTGCCGCTCGTGGTGATTTTGTCGCTTCCCGTCGTCGCAGGCCTTTGGCGGATCTATCCTTGGGCGACCGATGGCGCGCTCTCGGGGTTTAAGGTGGCTTATCTCACACCCGCCTTCTTTACCGCGCGGACGATCGCGATCCTCGCCGGCGCGGCGGTGTTGGCGACGTTTATACTCAACCAATCAGCCGGCCCTAGCCCGCTTGCGGTCGGAGGACTGATCGCCTTCGTCCTGTTGCACGGGTTGCTAGCCGTCGACTGGTTATTGTCGCTTGATCCACGATTCCATTCTTCCGGTTTCGGGCTTTACGTGCTTGCGGGTCACGTATTGTCGGCATTCTGCGTCGTGACCATGCTTCGAATATCCAAGCGGGAGGATCATTCCGTACAGGTCCTCGGGCCGCTGCTGCTGACCCTGCTGTTGCTATGGGCCTATTTCGCCTTCATGCAATATTTCATCATCTGGTCCGGAAACCTTCCGGCGGGCGTTACCTGGTACCGGATGCGCGGCGAAGGTCACTGGGTGCAGGTCGAATATCTGATTGCGATCTCGCGGCTGTTGCCGGCGTTTCTGCTGCTTTTTTCTCCGATCCGCCACGGGCGGCGCTGGCTGCCGGCGCTTGCGACCACGGTGCTGTGCGGCAGCGTGCTGGAAAGTGCCTGGCTGGTTCTACCCGCCGGCGGATCGATCGGGGCGCTACCGATCCTGTCTTTCGTCTTCGCCCTGATCGGCATGTTGCTGCTGTTACCGGTCGGACGCCTCGCCGGTCTCGCGCTGTCAGGCGTGCTTTATAGAGGGAGACCGGCGCCATGAGCGATGCTCCAGGATTTGAGCGCAGCGATGTTGCCCCCCGCTGGGTGGTACTGGTGATCGCCGGGTTGTTAGGAATCGTCTTAGTGTTTTTCTGTGTCGTGGCGCTGATCCTTTATGGGCTGACACCTGCCGAAAAACCGGTGTCCTCATCGCTTTCGACGCAGCAGGCGCGGTCCGGCTGGCGGTTGGAAGTCAATCCCGCCGATGATGAAATTCGGTTTCAACACGCCCTCCAGCCGAAGCTGGACAGCTACGCATGGGCGGACCGCGGTGCCGGCCGAGTGCAGATTCCGATAGACCGGGCCATGCAGATCCTTGCAAACCAGGGCTGGCCCGATCCGCCATCGCAGGAGGGCGGCAAATGAAATTTATGCTGGCTGTTTTCTTGCTGGTTCTCAGCTCTTCGACGGTCTCGGCCTTCAATCCCTTCGACGCGACCGGCATCGACCGCAAACCCGATGCGCAAATTCCGCTCGACCTGGCATTTTCCGACGAAAACGGCCATCAAACCAGCCTGCGCGAACTCTCCGCCGGCCGGCCGATCCTGCTTGCACCAGTGCTGCACAAATGTCCGAATATCTGCGGTGTGACGCTGTCAGGCTTGATGGAAGCGGTCGAAGCCCAGGACTTTCGACCGGGCCGTGATTTCGTCATCGTCGCCTTCGGCATTGACCCGAAGGAGGGGCCAAGGGATGCGGCTCAGTCACTGGCCGATCTACGCAAGCGGTTTTCCGTCACCGCGGCGTCCGGCATTCATGCGCTGACGGGCACGGCCGAAAATGTCGAAGCCGTCACCCACGCGCTCGGTTATCGCTACGCCTGGGACGACGATATCGGCCAGTATGCGCATCTGGCGGCGGCAGCGGTACTGACGCGGCAAGGTCGGCTGAGCCGCTGGCTTTATGGCCTGACGCCGGCAGCCATCGATCTGAAACTGGCGCTGACCGAGGCAGGAGAGGGCCATATCGGTAGTTGGGGCGATCAAATTCTGCTGCTTTGTTATCATTACGATCCGGCCACAGGCCGATATTCTACTTTTATTTGGGCAGCGCTCCGGATCGGTGGCGCTGGCACAGCGCTGTTCGGATTGGGCGCCATCGCCACCGCCCTCTTGCGCGAGCGCCGTCGGGCCCGGGAGGCACGGTCATGAGCCTTTGGCCCGATCAGGCATCCGGTTATAGCGGCGAGGTCGATCTTTTCGTCGTCGCCTTCACAGTGCTGATCGTCGCACTGTCGGCGCCAGTCTTCATCGTCATCGTCGTGTTTGCCGCAAAATACCGGCGCGGAAAACCGGCCGACCGCAAACACGCCCCGGATCGTAATGTCTGGCTCGAAGTCTCCTGGGCAATCATACCGTTTTTCGCGCTGATCGGGTTCTTCATCTGGTCCACTGATCTTTTCGCGCGGCTATATCATCCGCCGCGCGCTGCGCTGCAGATCGATGTTGTCGCCAAACAATGGATGTGGAAATTTCAGCATCCCGAGGGCCAGGCCGAGATCAACGAACTGCACATCCCTTTGGGCGAGGCGGTGAAACTGACCATGGCTTCGCAGGACGTGATCCATAGTCTCTACATACCGGCACTGCGCGTAAAGCAGGATGTCGTGCCGGGCCGGTATACCGTCCTTTGGTTCCAGGCGGATAAACCCGGCACCTTTAAGCTCGCCTGCGCCGAATTCTGTGGCACGGACCATTCCGTGATGGGCGGCAGCTTTATCGTTCAGACGCCTTCCGACTACGCCCGCTGGCTTTCGCAGTCGGCGGCCGACCGGACATTAGCGGCCCAAGGAGCGGCGTTGTTTCGCGAGCGTGGTTGCAGCGGCTGTCACGGGCCGGCCTCCACGGTCAAGGCGCCACCGCTCGAGGGCCTATTTGGCAGGCCAGTGGCGCTTTCCGATGGCAGCACGGTGACGGCGAACGAAGGATATATCCGCGACAGCATCCTTCTGCCGCAGGCGCAGGTGGCAGCGGGTTATCCGCCGATCATGCCGACCTTCGAGACCGTGCTGTCGGAGGAGGATTTGCTGAAGATCATCGCCTACATTGAATCGCTCAATGCCGGAGACTTGATGCAATGACAGTGGCGACGGAGGACAGGCCGGACCCGGCCAACCGGCGCGACGGCGGGCTTTCGGAAACGCAGGCCCAGCGCCAAAGCTATCTACGCGCCGGCCATTCGCTCGGCTCATGGTTGTTCACGCGGGATCACAAACGGATCGCCATTCTCTACCTCTTGTCGATCACCGCCTTCTTTGCGGTCGGCGGTGCAGCGGCGGGATTGATTCGGTTCGAACTACTGTCGCCAACCGGCAATCTGCTTTCTAATGAGGGCTATAACCGCACCTTCACCATCCATGGCGTCATCATGGTGTGGTTCTTCCTGATCCCGTCCATCCCGAACACATTCGGTAATTTCCTCGTGCCGCTGATGATCGGTGCGCGTGATCTTGCCTTCCCGAAGCTCAACCTCCTGAGTTGGTACATATTCGTACTGGCCGGTATCTTTACCCTTTACGTGCTGATCGCCGGCGGCATCGATACGGGATGGACCTTCTATACGCCGCTATCTTCGATGTTTTCGCATGGCAACGTCGTATTGGTCGCCGTGGCGGTGTTCATTGCCGGTTTCTCATCGATCCTAACGGGGTTGAACTTCATCGTCACTGTCCACAAGCTGCGCTGCCCCGGCATGACCTGGGGAAGGCTGCCGCTGTTCGTCTGGTCGATCTATGCGACCTCGCTTATCTTGGTGCTTGCCACGCCGGTGCTATCGATCACGCTCGTTCTGATCGCTGCGGAGCGGCTGTTCGGTCTTGGCATCTTCGATCCGAAGCTTGGTGGAGATCCGCTTCTCTATGAACATCTCTTTTGGTTCTACAGCCATCCGGCCGTCTACATCATGGTGCTGCCGGCGCTCGGCGTCGTCAGTGAACTGGTGGCGGCGGCGGCGCGCAAGCCGATCTTCGGCTACAAGTTCGTCGCCGGGTCGTCGATCGGCATCGCTGCCATCGGTTTCTTCGTCTGGGGCCATCACATGTTCGTGGCCGGTCAGTCCATGTATGCCAGCGCCGTCTTTTCTTTCCTAAGCCTCGCAGTCGCGATCCCTTCCGCCATCAAAGTCTACAACTGGGCGGCCACGCTCTATAAAGGGCATATCTCGCTCGATCCGCCTTTTCTTTACGGCATGACATTCATCGGCCTCTTTGCTGTCGGCGGCTTAACTGGGCTTATGCTTGCTATGCTGGCGGTCGATGTGCATGTTCACGACACCTATTTCGTCGTGGCACATTTCCATTACATCATGGTTGGCGGCACGGTTTCGGCGTTTTTTGGCGCGCTGCATTTCTGGTGGCCGAAGATCATCGGGCGGACTTATTCGCTCGCCTGGGGCAGGCTGGCGGCGATTTTCATCTTCATGGGCTTCAACCTGACATTTTTCCCACAATTCCTGCTCGGTTATCTTGGCATGCCGCGGCGCTACCATGTCTACGCGCCGGAATTCCAGGTCCTGCATGTCCTGTCGACGGCGGGCGCTAGCCTGCTCGGCATCGCCTATCTGATGCCGCTCGTCTACCTCATCTGGTCGATGCGCTACGGCGAGCCGGCCGGGGACAATCCCTGGGGCGCGACGGGGCTGGAATGGACGACGCCGTCACCGCCGCCGAAGCACAATTTCGACAAAATACCGGTTGTTGACGGCCCTCCATACAGTTACCCGGTTGAGATGGAGGGAGGATGAACGAACATAATCCTGTCGCCGAGCCTTATCGCGAACCCGGGCAGCAGAACAACGCGGCGATGCTCGGCATGTATATTTTTCTCGCCAGTGAGGTCATGCTGTTCGGCGGGATATTCGTCGTGGCAGCGGCGATGCGCCTCAACCATCCAGCCGAGACCGTGCAGGCCTCCAGAGCGCTTCATCTTTGGATCGGCGGTAGCAACACTGTGATCCTGCTGACATCCAGCCTGTTCGTCGCACTCGGTGTTCAGGCGGCGGAACAGGGCCGGCGATATGGAGCTGCGTCGGGCCTCGTCACTGCGGCAGTTGCAGGGGTTGCCTTTTTGGTGCTGAAGGCACACGAGTACACGGTGGAATTTGACGAGGGACTGCTGCCAATATCCGGTGCCGCGGTAAAATTAGCGAACCCGGTGCAGCGCGCCTTCATGGACCTTTACGTCATCGCCACCGGTCTGCACGCTCTCCACCTGACCATCGGCATCGGGTTGCTCATCGCAATCGCGGCTCGTATCGCCGGAGGCAAAATAAACCTGCCGGCGAGGCGGATCGTGCCAACGACCGCTGGACTTTACTGGCACCTCATCGATGTGGTCTGGATCTTTCTGTATCCCGTTTTTTATCTGTCAAGGTGACGGCGATGCAGCGAACCGCTCATTTTATGCTGATCTGGCTTGCCCTCGTTTTCCTTCTAGCGACCACAATCGGTGCAAGCTTCGTACTCCATGGCGCAGTCGGCCTCGTCGTTAGCTTCGGGATTGCTGGTATTAAGGCCGGCCTTGTCTATTGGTTCTTTATGCATCTTAACACGACCACTGGCCTCAATCGCCTTGCAGCGCTCGGCGCCGTCGTGTGGTTGCTAATCCTGCTGGCCTTTGTCTCAATCGACTATCTTACTCGATGAAAGACACTTCTAATGAGGCGTCTCGGGTGTCAGAGCGAAGAAATAGATGGCCGCGACGAAGAGTGCGATCACGAGTATGGTGATCACAAAAACGATCATCCGGTTCGAAGCGGTTTTTTCGGTGTCGTTCATGGTTCGATAACCCTCCTGCTGTGTCATTGGTTCCCAAATGCCGCGCCGAATCTCTGTCGCGTTCCGGCTGGCGCCGAGGCTCGTTTATCACGGAGAGGATGATGCTGAACTTCGGCGTGCCATCACGTGGAAGGCTACATAAGCTTCGAGCTCGTGGTTAGTCACCCTGTGTCCGAAGTGAAACCTTCAGACTGGCCCTGCAGAATGCGAAAAAAGATGCACTCTGCGGACCTCGTTCAGATTGCAGCCTACCAAGATATCCGAAGAGCTCATTTTTCCCGTCGCTCTTCAACTTCCCGTTTCTCCGAGGGCATAAAGCTCTGGAATAAATCGTCATGTTTTTTCATTTACCGATAATAATCCATCATCGCCGAGATAAGACGCGATATTCGTGTAATCGGAGATAGTGAAACGACCGGCAAATTCGTATTTGCTTTGATCGGTCGTCACCACCAACACATCCGCACCTGCGGCTTCTCCCGCCTGAACGCCCGCTACAACGTCCTCGAACACGAGGCATTGGCCCGCATCTACGCCGAGCCTATCAGCACCTGCAAGGTAGCATTGAGGGTCAGGCTTTCCAGTTGTCACATCTTCGCCGGTCACAAGGAAACGGGGGCGAGGGAGACTGGCTGCTTCGAGCCGCCGCAAGGCTAGCGCCTTGACAGACGATGTTACGATCGCCCAACGGTCCAGTGGTAATGCGGTCAGAAACTCCCTAGCGCCGGAAATCGCCTGGATGCCATCGAGATCCTGCATTTCGGCCGCGGTGATCTTCGCATCTTCCTCTTCAGCATCGACGCCCGAGAGATTAAGACGACGGATCACGTCTATTCCGCGGGAACCGTGCATGGTTGGCAAGAACTTGACCGGATCGAGACCGTGATTTTCGGCCCACGCTCCCCAGACCCGCTCAGCCGAAGCGGCAGACTTGAGAAGTGTCCCGTCCATATCGAAGAGAAATCCGGAATAGCGTTTACTAGGAAGAAATAAAGGCACAGGTACATTCTCCATCGTTCGGGGAGAGCGTAAGATGGGCCGTCAGACGGCAGAGGCAAGCCGGGCGCATGGCTGCGAGATGGATCGCCTCCGGATGATGCGAGCCGAGCAGCCGAATGTCGGGACTGTCGACAGGCAGCGGCAGCATCTCCGATGGGGCCAGCCAGACTTGCAGATAGTCAGTTTGGTGCGGTCTGTCTCAAGCCGACTGCCGCCGGACCAAGGAGCCGCTCACTCTTGGCGCACCCTCGGGCGCGCATTTTGAGGTGGGACAAAACAGTTGCCACCGTGTCCCGTTGAGCCAGTTCATGAACCGCATCCCCAAACTCCATGCGGCGTCTTTTCACGATTGTCGAACACGTCGATCACACTGACACCGAGATTGGCGGCTCGACGGCGGCGCGCTCATTCACCGTTCCCTCGCCTGGCTCGCTATGGACGTTGCGCGTCCGACTAAGCTCGCCAAGATGTCCAGCAGCATGCGCCGCTCGGGTCTTCCCATCGGCTGGGTGAGCGGCGCAAGTTTGCGCGGGCGCGAGCTTTTGCCGGTTCGATTGCTAGTGTCAGTCCGACTGAGCATCGCAGGTCGGAATCGGCTTCGGCGGCGGGGCCGGATGGTCCTTCTTGTACTGGGCGATGAGCGGTTCAAGCTTGTCCTTGCTCCAGAACCTCGGCGTGCCGATTTGCTTGAGGCAGAAAGAATTCCAGTAAAGGCCAGCTTGGCTTGTACCTTTGGCCTCGGAAATCGCCGCGATATCGTGGGATTCAGGATAGATGTAGACAGTGGTCGGATTATCTTTCACGGTAGAAAGCACCTGCGGCGCCTCCGCCGGAGACCATGTCGTGCAGCCGTTGCTGCGGCCGCCGGCGTAGTTGATGAGCTTACCGAGCGGGACATAGCCATTGTTGTCGGCATAGGGACTGCGCGGCTTCTTTTGCATGCAGATGCCCGAAACCAGCGACGCCGGGTGCCCGCCGATGGCGCGCTCCCGCGCATTCGCCGTTTCACCGAAGCCTTCGAACTGCACGAAAGAGCGCGTTAGGAGCGATTCCTGTCCGGGGGCTGCGCGATAATAGCCCTTGAACGAGGTCTTTATCTCGCTGGTCAGATAGGCGCCGCCTGTCGTCAGATTGGAATCCATTGCGTTGCCGAAATTCTTGGCGCATTCCCGTCCGTTGGAGAAATTGCCGACACCCGGCAGGTTGCGTCCGCTGCCATGTCCGGAGGAGATGACCCGGAACGTTTGGCTGGCATCGCAGATCGTGTAAAAACGGCCTCCCGATTGCCCATCGGTCAGGTCGTTTGGTCGTGTGGCGTCCATTGCGAAATAGCACGGGTTCGTGACCTTGCCCTCGGCGACTTTGGAAAAATACAGCGAGCGCGCCCTTTGCAGCACCGGCAGGGCGATCTGTCCTCTGCCTTCGCCAACATGCGCGCTCAGCCAGTCGGGAAATTGCCAAGACTGGTCAGGCGCCGACGCCTGTGCGGAGGCGCAGAGCAGCGCGGCAATAAAGCCAGTGAGACCGGCAAGCCGATGATTGGAAGGCACTGAGATTCCTCCTGAGAGACCAGCATCGAAGTCGCCGCCGGTTGTCGCGGATAAGGGCGACAATGAGGATACGCTCATGCATCATGATTGAGAAAGACTTAACAGCGCGATTCCAGCCGCGTTGCCAAGATATGCGAATATTCCGTACCGTTGATGAAAAGCGTGGTCAGCACCGCATGGTTTTTACGCAAGGGTTAATTTTGAACCTGGTCTGACGATCTTGCAGTTGCAGCGTCCGAAACCGTTACCTGTCGGTTTAGATCGGAATGTTCATCGAAATCGAGCGCGGTAGCGAGCGTCGGATCGTAGACGCGATTAAGTTAGCGAACCGTCCTTGTCGCCTGCTTGCACCGGGTCCTGCCGGGCGAAGGGTGACCGCTTTGCCGTTGATTGGGATGCTGGTGTAGTCATTCTATTTGCCGAGAAAGTTTCCGACCGGTTTGCTGACAACCGCAAGTCCGGCCGGATCGAGTGTTCAATTGCCGTCTTGTCGAGAGCGAGAAGCCCGAACGAGGAGGGCACGTCGTCGAAGTGCCAACTGCCGCGCACTTCGCTCAAGCTTTCGTCGGCGCCCGCTGCCGCCTCAAAGCTTCCATCCACAACCCTATGCGGTGCGGTTGTGCGGTCGCTAGCATCGCCAGGAAAACGGCAAGGTTTGCCGCAAGGGATTGCGCCCGAAGAGTCACGCAAACTCACTCGGCCGAGATTGCGACCAATCTGAGTTCGATCCTTATCGGCAACTGGCCTGCCAACCCTTGATCAAAGCCTTGAGCGCACAATCCTCCCGAAAATATTCGAATCTTCTATGCATGCACGACAGTGGGATCTTGAACAAGCGTTTGTCGCACCCATATCGGCGCTCGATCATCAGTGCGGACAGGTGACATGCGCAATTTTTTCGAAACGAGTTTTGGGTCGGTAGAACTCTTGAATATCCAGACCGCCTTGGACGATTGGTGCCAGCGAAACGGCATTGAGGCCGGCCATCCCGATCGCGAGCTTGTTGCTGCGGTGATGATCAACCTTTTTCGCGAAGGACACACAACTGTCGCCGACCTTTCGGCCGCAGCTAGCAGACACAAAGGCTTGCGAGACCTATCCCACAGCGTGGTTTCGGCCTGCCGGGGGCTATCCTTCTCCGGCGACAAAGGTAACGAGATGCAGTCTGCATGATCGACCACATTGGCCGTTTTGTATTTTTGAAGCTCTGCGTCCTCCTGCGAATATCTCGCTAGCAGCTCGTCGTCACCGACCGGCACCGTCAGAGAGCAGAAGCGGGTCTTACGCACGGCGCGCTTTACGCGCATTTCAGCTCAAAGGATGCACTTGCCACCGCGGCTTTTTCTGAAGGCTTCGCCGGAAACATGGCCTTGACGCGGGCCGGAAACCGATCACCATCCTCTGCTGACTACGTGGCTGCTCTGATCCGAACATATGTGTGACCGGCTCGCCACAGGCTGTCCCATGGCGGCCTGGGCCAGCGAAGCAGGCAGACAGGGCGAAGCGTTCAGTGACAGTTTTGCTAAGGCTTTCTCGGAGGAGGTCACGATGATTGAAACCTCGCTCGACGGCCATACCTGAAACGGGCAGGCGGTGGCCGTCAGATAACTGCACAGATCGGCGCCCTGGAGGTTTCGCGGGCGGTCCTGAAGCAGGTCTTGCATTGTCGAATGAAGTTCTACAATCAACCCGACAGGCGGTCCTTGATGCTGCGGTCAGACACGATCTGCCTCACTCCAGGTGAAAGGCATACCAGCTGGATGATGTATGCCGTTGTTTTAAGGGGACTTCGAACCTGTGCAGGACGTTGGCCCGCCGGCCTGTCCGTCCCGGTCATACCGAGAAAAACTAAGGGTAGCATTTCGCATACTGCCTGGCGAGGGGCCGGTTTCCCGCCAATGGGCGACTGCGCGACAAAAAATTCCACTCAAGAAAAATAAAAGGACGTGCAGGCGATGGCGCTAGCAGACCTCCGAGACGAAACGTAGAGGAATTTGTTCTATTTATGTTCTTGAAACTCCTGCTGGGCTATGTTTGAAAAGCATTCCCATTTCCCTAAGGTGGCGCCATGGACACAGCACAATCGATTCGACTGCCGCAGAAGCAATCGGGCGCCTATTTCACACCGGATGACGTTGCTGGCGCCTTGGTGCGTTGGGCATTGCGCCATGATGACGACCGCCTGCTTGATCCATCCTGCGGCGACGGCAACTTCCTCGTCCACCACCGCAATTCCGTCGGCATCGAGCAGGATTTCGTTTCGGCGCGCAACGCCATGGAACGCGCACCTTGGGCGCTCGTGCATGAGGGCGATTTCTTCACCTGGGCAGCGGAAACGTCGGAACGCTTCGACTGCGCAGCCGGCAATCCGCCATTTATCCGCTACCAGACGTTCAAGGGCGACATGCGCAAGCGAGCTCTCGCTCATTGCTCGGCGCATGGCGCGAAGTTCAGCGGCTTGACGTCATCATGGGCGCCGTTCTTAGTGTCGACTGCAACGCTCTTAAAACCGGGCGGCAGGCTGGCTTTCGTCGTGCCGGCCGAGATCGGCCATGCGCCTTATGCTGCACCGCTGATCGAGTATCTCGTCGCTTCGTTCCGCCAGGTGAAGATCGTCGCGGTTCGCCGGAAGCTCTTCCCGCAACTGTCCGAAGATTGCTGGCTTCTTTATGCCGATGGCTTCGGAGAGGACACTCCCCGCATCGAGCTTTCAGTTGTAGATCAGTACAAGCCGGAAGCCCAACCGCCCGCGGCAACATCCTTCGTGGACGTCAAAGAGTGGCGCACTGTATGGAACAGCAGACTGCGACCTTATCTGATAGCGGAAGAGGCCCGAGAAATTTATCAGGCGGTCGCGGCGGATCCGGGCAGCCGCCGATTTTCAGAGTTTGCAGCCGTTGGTATCGGCTATGTCAGCGGCGACAACGACTTCTTCCACTTGAAACCATCCCTGGCGGAGAAGCTCGGGATCCCATCGCAGTTCCTCAAGCCTTCAGTGCGCAATGCCCGGGCGCTTCCCAAGGATGCCATCACCCAGTCGACGGTCGCAGAGTGGAAGGCGAATGACCTGGCAATGTTGCTGCTGAGGGTTGGTCGCGGCCAAGAAGTGCCGTCCGCAGTCAGGCGTTATCTCGAAAGCAAGTCCGGCCGCGAAGCCCGGCAAGCCTATAAATGCCGGGTGAGGGACCCCTGGTATGCGGTTCCCGACGTTCACGAGCCAGACTATATCCTTCAATACATGTCGGGACGTGCAGCGAGTCTTGTCAAGAATGATGCTGGCGTCACCTGCACGAACAGCGTGCATGCTGTCAGGCTGCGCGATCGCAAGCTCGCGGCAAAGCTTCTCCCTTCATGGGAGACGCCTTTCGTCCGGCTGAGCTGCGAAATTGAAGGCCACGCGCTTGGCGGAGGAATGTTAAAGCTGGAGCCGCGCGAAGCCGGCAATATCCTCTTTCCGGCCGGTCGCCTGATTGGAACGAAGTTCGCTGAGGCAATCTCCGATTCCATTCAGACACTCCAACGCTGGAGACATTATGCCGACTGAAGTAGAAGGCAACGTGTGCCGATGGACGACCGAAGCTGAAGCGCTTCGGGAATTTGCAGAGTTTTCCGGCAAGACGCAAAGTGCTAGCCACATCAAGCCTCTGCATTGGTATGTTGCCTGCCGGCTCGTCGTGGAAGGCGGCTTCGATCCAGGCGACATTACACCACGGCCGCCTTTTCGATTGGAGCGGAAGTCCGGCCGCGCGCCGATCCTGCACTATGATCCTTCGGTTGCTGGCGGCGGAGAACGAACGGTGCTCGGCGGTCTGAAAACCAAGAACGTCGATGTCGTCGTCACTAGAGAGGGGATCGGCCCGGTCCTCGCAGTCTCATGCAAGGGCGTGACCGGGGCGTTCCGCAACCTGACCAATCGCATGGAGGAGACGATCGGCGAATGCACCAATCTGCATATCACCTATCCGGCTCTTGTTCTGGGCTACCTCGTTTTGCTGCGGGCAAACCGTCAGGCAGAACGCGCGCTCGATCTTGCCGCGGAAGCGGTCAAAGACGAAAACGGTGAGGCAGCTCCGGCGAGGGCCCTTGCGGCCAACGACATTGCGATTGCAATCGGCGGCGAGCCAGTCGCCGGCATAGTCAGGTTTCACAATGCCCTGCGCGAGCTCGTTGGGCGCCGTGGCATCCGAGACGATGTTAGCCGCTACGAAGCAATTGGTTTCGGCTTGGTCGAAATGGAGGGCCCTACCAAGAACAGGCTGTTCGAACCTTTTCCGCCCGAAGCAAGCCCGCTCGCGACGACCAGATTCTTTAAAACACTGTATCTTCGTTACGATGAGCGCTTCGTTACCAGTGCCCCCGACCTCAGTCGCGTGACGCGCAGGCTCGAATGGGACAGCAATTCTCCAGCTCTTATGCTCGTCGGAGATCCGCTTTATGATGCAAGAACAGCGGGATAATTACTGGTTTACGCCAAACCGAGCCGATTAAGCAATTCTGCGCGGAAACAAACATTTGCAAAAAAATGCCCGAGATCGCCTATGGCGGAAATCCCGCCCCGCCGTACTTGTATTGAGGGGATGGCCGGACAAAGCAACGCCGAGTGGAACGGCCGGCGCCGGTTTACGGACACAGCAGTTTTAAAGTTTTCCGAACGATCCGTTCAGGCGATGCGCCGAAGCTAGGCTGCCGGTGGTAATTGAGATGGTCTTTGAGCAGCTTAGCATAGTCTAAGAGCGACCCTGTGGACGGCGATCCTTTTGCAATGGCAGCCGCCGCCATCGAAAAGGACGCTGTCGTGAATACAGGCAGGGACACCCGTGAGTGTTCGGTGTCGAGATCAGCGGTATCAAATCGTCGCCAAAGAAGCGTGTAATCCGGCTGAAAGCCCTGCTCAATTACTCGCTGCTGCGTTGGCGCCGGCTTGGGAGGCATAAACCCCATTCCTTCGAGCCGCGAGACTAATTCCATGGCTACCATGTAATCGTCTTCAACAACAAGAATGCGTTTCCCCGCCAAGGTAATGCTCGCATTCATTTTTTTCCTTCTGACAGGTGTTAGATGGTGTCGGACACTGTGTCGGCAAGGACCCAGTGGCCTGCACTGCTACTGCGAAGTTTTATGGCCCAGACACCGATAAGAATTGGGCGGCAATACAAAGACCCACTGCGCGATCTATGTTGCCAGGCCAGAAGCTCCGCCGAGCTTGATCGGAGATCGCCGTTTTGCATCCTTCAGAAGCACTACCGGGTCCGACCGTTTTTCCAACCTTTTCTATCGCGTGCCATAGTGGCTCACCCTGAGCTTACGCAAGCTCATACGATGTATACCGTCGGGTTGTGACGATCTTTTCTGGCCCGATTAGATCCACTGGCTATATCCCAAGCGAGCCTTGACCTGCGTCAGGCCCTTTCCCGATGTGGGCGCGCAAATTGCGGCTGACGAGCTTTGGATAACCGTATTCAGATTTACATTCCAATTTTGATGTTAGTAATTTCACAGCGTGGCGGGAATAGATGCAGCGACGCCGATACACCTTCTCTGACGTCATTCCAAACCTGGCCATCTTCCCTCATATGGCATCCCATCAGAGGCGGCTCACTGCAACACGCTGCACTGAAGCGCGTTTGATAAGCGAACAGTCAGCTTTCTTGACTGCGTGCGTTCCCAGCCCTGCGGAGGAGAGCGATGCGATGGCCCATCCCCCCATTGTTCGATGAGGGAGGTCTACGCTCGTCAGCTGTGGTCTTATCTGTCGGCAGATTTCGCTGTCGTCGTAACCGACGATCGAAATGTCTTCCGGTACCTTCAAACCCATGTCGAGCAGCGCATTAAGGCAGCCCAGCGCCATCTGGTCGTTCTGGCAGAAAACTGCCGTTGGCGGCGTCCTCAGGGACATCAGGTGGCGCGTCGCGTCATAGCCTGAGGAGGGGGTCCAATTTCCACGCACCACGTAATCGGGAACCTCATCGACGTTCCGCTCTGAAAGCGCCATCCGATAGCCGGCAAGACGAAGGCGTGCCGCCTCCATGAACATCTCACCGGTTATAGTTGCTATCCGCTCGTGGCCACGTTCGAGCAAGGCTGCCGTCGCGCGCCGACCGCCGGCGAGCTCGTCGGGGATGATTGAGGGGAACTCGCCGCCGGATGTATAACAGTTCAGGAGGACCGCGGGCACCGGAAGCCGACGCATTGCCGAGCTCAATTCGATGGACCGCGTGAAGACTGACATGAAGATGATCCCCCGCACCCCGGCCGCAAGCAGGCGCTCGATCGCGAGCTCCTCGTGCTTTTCGCGGTCGAGGCTTTGGGCAATGAGTATCGTTACGTCCTGGTCCCAAGACACGATCCGCGCGCCTTCGACTGCGTTGATCGCTTCGGGGGTCGTTGCAAGCTGATCGACAACGAAACCGATGGAACTTCCACGGAGGCCGTCGAGTGCCGACCGTCTTATTGGGCCTGATGCGCCGTAGCCGAGTTCACGAGCCGCGTGGATTACGCGAGCCTTCAAATCGGAAGAAATCTGCACATCGGTAGCATCATTCAATACCAGAGACACCGTTGCCTGCGAGCAGCCCGCCGCCTTTGCCACATCTGCCATGGTAACACGCCTGGAAGATTTTCGCCGCAATCGTTCGTTCAAAAGCTTACCTAATAATTATTAGCTTGACTGATAGTTATTAGTATCGCTACCGTGTCCTGAATTCAAGGAGGATCATGGAATGAACGGCAGTCCAGAAATCGTAAGAGATGCGCAAACGCTGCGAACGGACGGGATTGTCGGACTGAAGGGCGCCTTTACGTCAGAATGGGCCGATCGCATGCGAGAAGACATGATGACAGCATTCTGGGAGGCCATTCAGCGTCCCGGTGGCGCTGTGGGTCGAGGTCCACGGCGTTGGTATGTTGAGTTGCACCCTCAGGCCTTCAGCGGTTTTGTGGACCTTATCACCCATCCTTGGGTTGTAGCTCTTTGTACGGAGGTTCTCGGTCCGGATTACCAGATTGTCGAAATTGGACTGGACGTGCCGTTCCAAGGGGCGAAGTACCAGCCGTGGCATCGTGACTTTCCATCGCCCCGCGATACGTTCGAGGAAAAGAAGATCACCTCGCTTGCCTTCAACCTGACGGGGGTCGACGTAACCGAGGACATGGGGCCTTTCGAAGTTGCTCCAGGCACACAGTATGACGATGGCAGGCAATGGAAGCATGAAATGTTTCCCGACAAATCACTTTGGGACCGGTTTAACGACAGAGCAACACGGAAATATCCTCGCCGAGGCGACATATCTTGCCGATCGGCACTGACCGTTCATCGGGGCACTGAGCATGGCTCGCCCATCGCCCGTCCGGTGATGGTACTAGGGGTGGACGCGCCGGGGGCGGGTCACGCAGAGATGCATGACATGATGGTGACACGCGATTGGTACGAGGCACTGCCCAACGTTGCGCGAGATCATCTCGTCTGCCGGGTTGTTGATGAGCTCGCGCCTATCACTCAGAAGCACGATATCGAGGGCCTTGTCATGGGGGCTGATCCATCATGATCGGGGGGAACAAGCCCTGATTGGTCCAGGTTTTGACCGAGGTGATTGAAGCCGCTTGCCGCCTGAGACGCACTCTTCGGGATGATCCGGAAGCTGCTCTCTGGCATCCAGCGAGCCCGCTCCTGCGATCTCGAAAACAACCGCTGATGCTCGGATTGTTTCTCGATCTCTATAAGCGCACCACGGCGGCCGGGGTGAATATGACGGCTGGACATTCTATGCTAATGCCCTGCTTGTTCAAGAGAAGGGCCGCTTCACGGCCACAATGCATCCCTAGAAGTGACAAAAGCAAAGGTCGTCGTCGATAGCCTCGCGCTGCAAGTCCGAGATGGCACCCGCTGCGCTTTATGCTCATCGGTAGCTTCACGCGTGTGTCGATGACGTTGATGGAGACGGGCTGACCTCACGCATGGAGATCACACCACTTTTCTGTATTTGGCTTACACTAATTTTGTGCATTTGAATTGCACTAGTTTCGTTATTTTAATCACCCTGGATCATGCAGCTGCACTACTTTCTGCGATGCGAGTGAATATGAGAAATTGCGTCGGTTTTCATCAGATCTGCAGAACAGTAATAATTCCGGCTGTCATTTCAATCACGCACTTCCCGAGTTTCAGATGGTCACATGCTGACTTTCAATTGGTTGCGAGCGTAATTTAAACGGTCATCCAAGGGGTTCCCCGACCTCTTGATGTGATATGACCGGGTCCTGTCTTGCTTGATGATCCGTCATGCTGCAGCGAACGCCAGCACCATCTAGTGTAGGGTGCCGGGGCTTTGTCGCGGGTTATGGTCACTTCACGTCGAGCGATTGCTTGATTTCGTCGATCCGTTTTGAGGCTTCCGCTTTGGTCAGATCTTCGTCATACGCGTCAGGCCGATGCGCCTGCTCCGACAAGGTCTTCAGGTAGGAGCGTTGCGCACCGGTCATCGGCTCGTCACCGCTTACCCAATCATCCGGGTCTTTCTGCGTGTTGGAAGAGGTATCGGCTTTTGGGTTGTCGCTCATACTGATCTCCTTAATTCGTTCTTCAAACGTTCTTGGCTGGCTGATAGTTCCGATGTCTCGGCGATGGTGCGCGGAACTCAGCGGCCACCCCCTCGTTTTGCCCGTGTATCTTCAAGCCAAGGAGTAGTTGATTGCCGATCATTGGCACCGCTGCGTGGTCGATTCCAAAAAAAGTGGCCGACCAGTTTGCGCAGGAGGGAAGTGGTCTTACCCGCTATGCGTCGGTTTTCGATGGCGTCGAGGTCAATTCTACCTTCTACCGACGACATAGGAAATCTACCTTCGCAAAGTGGGCGGAATCCGTTCCGGATAGTTTTCGGTTCTCGGTCAAAATCGCCAAGGAGATCACCCACACTCGCGCGATGAAGGACATCGCGGAGCCGTTCGATGAGTTTCTCGCGGACATCGCACCGCTTGGAGCGAAACGCGGGCCATTGCTCTGCCAGCTGCCACCCTCGCTGGCCTTCGATTCTCAAAAGCTCGACAGAGCGTCCAAGACAATGCGGGACGCCGACACCGGTCCGATTGTTATTGAGGTGCGACACAAGAGCTGGGCGTCGACCGAGGCACTGGATATGCTCAAAAGCTATGCGATCGAACGGGTCTTGGCCGATCCGACGCCGCTTTGGCCGGCAGAGGATTTTGACGCACCGCCGAAATATTTGCGCCTGCACGGCGCGCCGAAAGTCTACTATTCGGGTTACACTGATGAGCAGCTCAGGTCATTCTCGAAAATCCTGGCTCCCGACAGCTGGTGCGTCTTCGACAACACTGCATCAGGCGCGGCGATTGAAGACGCACTGTCGATGCTCAGCACGCCCTGAGATGTCCCACTGCTCTTCCGATGTCCCAATGCTCAGCATCGCGGTGGTCCCGCTACACAACGGCGCTCGTTGCGTGTCGACGGGTATTCAATCATATTGGCATTTTAACGTAGCACTCGACATTCACCGCCAGGAAATGGCAGGCCATACTTTCTTTCCTATTGTGGCGGCGCGAAGAGCAAGCAAATTTCACCCACCCTGTTGCTCCATTGGCGTGTCACGCTGATGTCACGGGACAAGCACCCCTCGATGTGATTAGTTTCCGCCTCGAACGCGTCTTGGCGGACCAATGGGCGCGTGCGAGTGGCTCGCCTGTGTCATGAGTGGCGAGCCTCTGTCCGAGTTCTGTGGAAACCCCTGGACGTAGGTGGAACATGAACCTCAACAAGATGACCGAGATCTATCAGCGTGGCGGGCGCGAAGAGCTCATCAAAGCAATTGAGCACTTTTCTAGAGCAACGAGAGCCGAAATGTTGGCGGCAACCTCGGTGGCTTTGCAGCGCGTTGGTGCTGATGACCTAAAGCGAAAGGCTGCTGCTGGAGCCTTTGATGCCGACACCACGAGCTACTAGCGCTGGACGTATAATCGACCTCTCGTTAACCGCGGCGCTTGCGTCCTCCGTCTTTCTCTCTGAGTGACCACTTTGGCCGCGCACCCGTCAGGTCGCGCTTGCTCAACCATGGCTGGCAAGCCCTTTTTTTCAAGTGCGTCCCATCGCTGAGCTGGCTCGGGCCCGGCCAAGATCGTTATTAAGATCAAAACAAAACGAAAAGACGCTGTGAATGGGACCTTTCCGATACGCGGATGACTGGCGCTTCGTGGAGCTGAGCGAGCTTGTCTGACACAGCTGAACGGCTGCACGATTTGCCAAGACTAAATCGTGAACAATATCATTTAGGCACGATACAAGCTTGGTTTTTGAACATGCCCCTTGGAACCACGCTTCAATGGCGACGTTTGAGGTTTGCCTTACACCGGAGATCACCATGGCTAAGCGACCGACCCGCGCACGAAACGAAACCGCACTCGAAGACGTCAATATTCCCGCCCAGTCGGAGCTCAGCGCCGAGGCGGATGAAGACACCATCGAACGTATACGGTCGCGCGCCTACGAGATTTGGGAAGCCGAAGGTAGCGTCGAAGGCCGTCACGAGGATCACTGGAGACAGGCCGAGCATGAGATCATGCATGACAAGGATCGGCTTGACGGTGATGACGTGCCGAACCTCGAAGCGATGCGCGAGGCCGCACGTCAGCGTACTGACACTTTCGTGGTCGCCAGCGATCTGGAAGATGCGGACCAGCGCGAAGCCACTCCGGGTGTCCGGGAGCAGCCGTAAATGAATCGTCGGCAAAGGGCCGACAGAGAGCGCTGATGGAAACTAGACGGGTTCTCACATACATCATGCTGCTTGTCGGCTTCGCTGCCGCTGGATATCTCCTCTACCACACATTTCGCGAATATTCGCTCAGCGATATCATCGGATCCGTGAGGGAGATACCCGCTCGAAATCTCGCAACCGCAATTTGCTTTGCGTTCTGTTCTTATCTTTGCCTCACTGGTTTCGATTGGGCAGGCGTTCGCTACGTCAAAAGCGACCTCGCATACGCGAAGATTTCGCTTGCCTCATTTATAGCACTGTCGATCGGTCAGAGCGTTGGCTTGGCCGGGCTGAGCAGCGGAGCACTAAGGTACCGATACTATGCACACTGGGGTCTGAGCGGTGAAGATGTTGCGAAGGTTGTGCTGCTGTCTGGCGTGACCGTCGGCATCGGTCTGGCGACGTTGTGTGGCGTCGTTATGATTGTAAACCCTTCGGACGCCGCAGGGGTGCTGCGTTTGAGCGAGGGCGCTATCGTAGCGATCGGCGTTGGCTGTGTCGGAGCTACAGCTGCTTACCTTTGCTTGGCTGCCTACCTGCGGACGCCACTTAAAATCCGTTCCTGGACGTTTCAGATGCCGACGCTACGGATCGCTGTCTGGCAGGTTATCATCGGCACTGTTAATTTCACGTTTGTCTCTGCTTGCCTACGAGAGGTGATGGCTGTCAGTGCGGATGTCAGTTTCCTGAAGGCAGCAACCGCGTTCTCACTGGCAAACGTTGCGATCCTCGTCACGCATGCGCCTGGTGGGCTGGGCGTCCTTGAAGCCACCGTGCAACACGTGATGGGAGAGCAAGCGTCCATCGGCTCGCTGGTGGCTTTCCGGGCGATCTACTTTTTCATCCCATTTTTCATCGGTCTCCCGCTGTCGCTAATCGCAGAGGCGATCTTCCGCGCACGAAGGGCAAGGCCTGGAATGTCGACGCAGCCATTTTAAGGCACGTGAACGCTCGTATAAACGCTTCTCCTCCCAACTTGCTCAGAAAATTATGCAATAAGCTTTGGCTGCTAGTGTGCGGCGACAAGCGCTGGCAACACCCGGGACAGCTGGTTTGAGGCCTTCGAGGTGACCTTCAATTGCACAACCGACCGTGATCAGCGTGGTTTTTAGGAAGCTTTGGCGAGCGCACGATTAATGCTTGCCTCGTTAAAATCAAATGCTCGAGCTTCAGACTTTGTACCGTGGTGTGACCCTATTTACAGCTGGTAGAAGTGGATGTCCTGCTGCAGTTTGGAGACCCACGTGCGCGTACTTATCGTCGAGGATGAACCAGATGTCGCTCTTCTCATAGAGGATATTGCTCTGGCAGAAGGATTTGAGGTCATCGGTATCGCGACCAAAACGACCGAGGCAATGGAGCTAGCTCGTGAAACGGATTTAGCCGTTGTCGACGTCCGACTATCAGACGGTCTCTCGGGCCCGAAAATCGCTCGCGCGCTCGCGACAGGGTTCAATGTGGGAGTTGTGTTCCTTACCGGAAGTCCGGAATTAGTCGCATCCTTGCCGAGTATTCATGTAGTCGATAAGCACGCCGGTACGAAGGGCATTGCTAAGGCGTTGAAGCTTGCTGCAGCTAGTCATACGAAAAAGGGGTCGGTTTGATTAACGCGAAAAACCTGGGGGTTACTGTCCGGGTATGCCGTACTCCGGTCGCATATGCGCTATGCAAGCTCACTCCGGCGAAATCCGATAAAGTCGGGCGCGCAGTTCCGGACATTACAAGCTGCCCGTTGATCAGTGGCAAACCGGCGGGAGCAAGACTGGTGTTTCAGTGAAGGCCGATGACTTAAAATGGCGGAGCGAAAAGAGACTTCGTTTCCTTTCTCGTTTCGCATTCGGTCGGGAGTGTCACTTTGCAGTAGCCTTGCCGCCCAATCATCGCTGGGGCAGGATGACCTTTTGGGTCGTCGTGCTCTTTGTCGGCTTCTGACCGGGCTCATGCGACATCGAGCGGGTCGTGCTCTCCAGACTGTCGCCGTCCGTGGTGGTCTTTGTCCGCGACTTGCTGAAGGTGCCCTTGTCCATGGCTTGAGACTTCGTCTGAGCCTTAAGCGTGTCGCTGTTGTTGTCGTCGACATGGGTTTTGCTCATGGCCTTGCCTTCGGTGGCTGCCGCACTGCCGCCCGAACCGATCGACGAGGTCGTACCGTCACCGGTCTGGCATGCGCCGGCCGTCCCGATGGAACTTGCCGATGTATTGCCAGCTGCGGCGCTGCCGCCAGTTCCGATTGTGCCGGCCGCACTACAGTCTTGGGGCTGCGGTGGTCGAAAAGAGCGCAAATGCGGCTATGCCGATGAGGGTGCGGATCTTCATGGACGTCTCCTATTTCTTCGGTTTCATGACGGAACAGGTGCCGTCCGAGCGCTTTGTGATGACGGTGCCGTCGGGCCGGGTGACACTGGCGGTCGAATAGCTGTCGACGCTGCCTGAGGCTGCCGAGCTTGACGACGAGGCGGATGACGACGTCGACTGACCGCTGCCGGTCGAGGTCGAAGAAGACACCGTTCCGTTCCCCGCGGTCACGGTCGTCGACATGTCCCCTGACGAAGTCAGGCTCTGGACTAGATTGCAAGTCGTGCCATCATTGAGCTTGATGTCTTCGGAATCTGCCTGGCCGGCGACCAGGATCGCGGCTGCGTATAGGATCGCTTTGACTGTGTTGGTCATTGGCTCTCTCCAGTGAGGAGGCCGACGCTTTGATGCGTCGGCCGAAGGCTCAGCACGAATGGCTTGAGCCGCTTTTCTTCATCTGCCCAGGAGCGCAGCCTTTTTTGCCGTGCTCACCCTGGGATGATCCGGCTGAGCTCGCACCGGTACCAATGGTGCTGCCGGTCTTGTCGCCACCGGCCGAAGACGCACCGGTACCGACCGACGAGGCTGAACCTGCGCCGCCTGAACCAGCAGCAGAACCGCCCGTGCCCACGGAGCTGCTGGAGGTGCCGCTGCCGGCAGACGAGCCGCCGGTGCCAAGTGTCGATGCCGATCCCGATCCGGAACCTGCTGCTGAGCCACCGGTGCCGACCGAGCTGCTCGACGTTCCACCGCCGGCCGACGAGCCCCCGGTCCCGAGCGTGGAGGCGGAGCCAGAGCCACAATTCGTGGCACCGGCGGGACAGTTGCCGCCGGCGGAACTTCCACCAGTCCCAACGGTGCTGCTCGAAGTTCCGCCGCCCGCCGAAGAGCCACCCGTGCCGACCGTGCTGGACGACTGGGCGAATGCTGTTACCGCGGTGCTTGCGAGGAAGGCTGTCGCAAATGCGATGCTGGTAAGTTTCATCATGTGATTTCCTCCAAATTCGTTTTTGCGCCTCAGTCTGCTTTCGACCGATGGCTGTCTGGCAAACGACAAGCGACTGTCGCTGTTCCCAGCCTTGGACTTCAGTCCGGGTCCGGTCGGACCATGGTCGGGGATTATACTGAGACCGAAGTCTGAGACGCGGCGCCGTTTGAAAGCTGCCGTGAATTCGTGCTTCCGCCGCCATAAAGCAAAAGACAGAATATGGAAGGCAGGATTCCAGACCCTAAAGCCAACGGTCTGCTTCATCGTTGTTGCAATCCTGGTCGTCTTGTACCAGCGTGCCACACAGACTTCGAGCAAAGCCTCGTCGGCAGCCGGTGTTGGCCTTTGTAGGATTGGAAAGGAGTAGGAGATGGGCTTCTATCAAGACGTGCCCTTTTCACCCTTCAACAGTGTTGGCTCGTGAACAACCACCGGCCCAGCCTGCACTCAGACCCTTCGGAAGCGGTCGACAAAGTCACAGAGAGAGTCTGAGAAACTGCGACGACTTTAACTGAGCTGGCCGGTCAGCCAGGTGGCGCGGGCCACTCGGTTTTGCGCCGGTCAATCACAGCGCTAGCGTCACGACGACGACGTATCCGTATCGAACCCTGTACTATAGTCCCGGGACCTTGCTTTTTTGGGAAGTCTAGAGATCTCATATGTCTAGTGGTGCGTAAGAACTCCAGAAGGAGGGACGGAAGTCATGAGCCATGAGAGACGAAGCCTGTTAAAGATTACGGCCGCTGCTGCGTTCGCGACGGCCTTTTTGCCGTTTGGTGGCGCGCCTTTTCTAAGTCTCGATGCCTCGGCCAAGAGCGGCAATAACGGCAATGGCGGAGGCAATAACGGCAATGGCGGTGGAAACGGCAACGGTAACGGTAACGGCGGCGGAAACGGAAATTCCGGCGGTCGTAGTGGAAATGGCAATGGCAACAACGGGAATGGTAAAGCCAATGGCGGTCCCGGAGGCTCTGCCACGCCTACTGGCACTGGCAATGGGACGACGGTGTCGCCGCGAGAAGGGATGCAAGCGACGCGCAGCACAGATGGCTCGATCCAGGTTCGGCACCGCAACGGGATCACCGAAACGATTGTCTCAAACCGCTATGTCATGAAGGATGCGAAGGGCCGGACGATCAGTGAACGGCAAGCAACGCAGGCAGATGTCACGCGTCTATCACGTTATCTCCGCTAAACGAGATCTCGCCATTTGATGGCGGCCTCGGTGCGGTTAGTGACGCCGAGTTTCAGTAATATCTGCGTCATGTGATGTTTGACGGTCTTCTCCTGCAGAGACAGACGCAAGCCTATGTGCTTATTGGAAAGGCCTTCGGCGACGAGTCGCATGACTTCGAGCTCACGTGGCGTCAGAGATGCCTTGGGCGAAGATCGTGTTCCTAAAGAGCGCTCCATCACCTTGGCGGACATGGCCGGGGAGACGAATTTTGAACCGCGCACGACCGCCCGGATCGCTTCGGTGAGCCCGCGCGAGCCAATGCCCTTCAGCACATATCCGGCTGCGCCACTCTGCAAGGCTGCAGACAGCGTCTCGATCTCCTCAGAAGCCGTTAGCATCAGCACCCGCGTTGCCGGGCTTTGCGACAGGACCGCGCTGATCGCCTTGATGCCGCCACCCGGCATCGAAACATCGAGCAGCAGTACGCGGGGCCTGTCAGCGGCGGCGATCCGGATCGCGTCATCGCTGCTTGCGCCTTCGCCCACGACCACGAAATCATCGACCTCGGAGAGGCTGCGGCTGACGCCCTCGCGAAAAAGCGGGTGATCATCCACGATGCCAATCGTGATCGCCGTCATCTTGCATCCTCCATTTCCATCGGGCGAAGCGTCATCGACACGACAGTTCCTGCGCCACTCGTCTTGATATCGAAGTCACCGCCGAGACTGTCGACCCGTTCACGAAGTCCTGCAAGCCCGAGGCTTGTCGGCCTCACCTGGTCTGGATCGAAGCCATCGCCCTGATCGCAAACTTCAATGCGTACCTGACCGTCTCGTACACGCGCGGTCACCGCTTGTTCAATGCCGCCGCCGTGGCGATAGGCATTGTTGAGCGCTTCCTGGACAAAGCGGTAGACGCAGATCTTCACCGCGTCCGTTAGGTCCGAGCGATCGTCCTCGACGCTGCGGAAGACCGTGCTGGCCGTTCTCGTTTCATGGGCGGTGACCACTCGCTTGATGATCTCTCCGAAGGATACACCCTCGATTTCCGGCAGCACGAGGCCACGACAGATCGTGCGAATTTCCCGCATCGCCTCTGCAAGGCTCGAGCGAATCCACGTCAGTTCTTTTTCACGTATCTCAGGGCTGGTTGCTTCATTGACGAGCATTTCGCTGTCAAGCCGAAGAGACGCATAAGCGATGTGCTGAGCCGGGCCGTCATGAAGGTCGGCGCCGACACTGCGAAGATAGGTTTCGTTGAGAGTGGCCGCGCGTACCGAAGAGCGCTGTAATCGACGCTGCAAGATCAGCTTTTCCTCAAGCAACGCGGAAAGCTCAGCCACCTTCTCCCGAAGATCGCTCCGCTGCGTCTCGATCAGCCGACTGCCCCGGAAAACAAGAGCTGAGAGGGCGAGGAAGAAAATAGCGGTGAGCCCACCAACCGATATCCAGCTCCACAACCTTGCGCTGACGATACTGTCGGCAAGGCCTTGAGCCGTCTCGTAAAATTCTAAAACCGCGACCGGCTGCCCGGACCATGGTTGCAACACCGGGTTATAGATTTCCATCAATGGCTTGCCCAGCTGCCGTTCTTTCTCGCTTTCCGGATCGCTTGCAACCTCGTATCGGGCGACGAGTGCGCCCGAGAGCGCCTCACGAAGCTTTTCGTTGACTGGGAATTTCTTCCCAATCAGTTCTTTCTCATTCGAGTAGAGGATCGTGCCATCGCTTCTCCAGAGCTTGAACGAGCTGAGGCGCCGGCCAAGAGCGCCTTGCGACAGCGTTTCGTCGAGCGCCTGAGCACTCCCCTCGTCGAGAAGAGCTTTTGTCTGCATGTCGGGAAGAAGAGGGGCGACGACACTGTCGACATACAGAGCGGTCGCTGCTCCAGAGTTGTGGATGACGGCATTCTCAATTAGCCCGGTCAATACTGTTCCGACCAGCAGCATCGCCATGATCGAGACGACTCCTCCGGTAATGAAGAATTGAGAAGCCAAAGAGCGGGAGTTCCAACGCTTGAGCCAATGCATCTGTGACCTGTCGAGTGCGCATCCGACAGACATGTTACTACCTCGGAGGAGTTCCTGATAGGTCCGCTAAATCTGAGCTTCGCCTAGTTTGGAACGTCGCGTGTATCGATGATGTCCGCCCCGGCAACACGGTTGATGATCTGTGTATCGCCCGACATCGCCGCGCCAAAGAAATAGAGGACGCCGCACAGGAAAGCGACTAGTGCGACAACCGATGCATTGATCCCAATGGGACTGGTGGAAGGTTTATGGATGCTGCTCATGAGTGGGCTCCTTCAATCGATACAGCAACGAAGTCAAATAGCCGTAGTTCCGGACCCCCGACTATAGTCCGGGGTGCCACGGACTGAGGTCCGATCTCGGGAACAGGCGGCATATCCGATCGTTGGATAGGCAGCGGTCATCGAGGCCGCCTGGCAACAAAAGGAGGAGAGGATGCTCTCTAAGTTTATGGTGGGTGTGGCCGCGACAGCGACCCTGGTGTCGGGCGTTGCATTCGCCCAGTCTTCTACCGTCAATGGTGCCGCCGGTGGGGCAGTGACCGGGGCGATTGTCGGCGGCCCGGTGGGCGCTGCTGTTGGTGGCGTAGCCGGTGCGGTCGTCGGAACGGTCATTGATCCGCCACCGCAGAAGGTGGTGACGTATGTGCGTGAAGCACCGGCACCGTCCGCCACAGTCGTGGTCAAGGAAAAGGTCGTCGTCGGGCAGCCGCTTCCGGAGACCGTCGTCGTGACGCCGATCCCTGAAAGTCCGAATTACGGCTATGCGGTCGTCAATGATGAGCGCGTCATCGTTGAGCCGTCGTCCCGCAAGGTGATCCAAATCATCAACTGAGCGCATCCCGGACGCGGCTGCGGCCGCGTCCACGGCGCCGGTCCTTCTGACGGAGAGATGATGATTTACGGGGAACCAAAATCAGCAAGCACCGTTCTTCCGATCGTCGCAATACTGATGGCGATGGCTGGCTGCATCGTTGTTCTGCTTTCGAACGTTGATCGCGGCGAAAATAAACAGGGCCGGGTGTTCGTTCCGGTCGAAGAGCGAGAACTTGGCAGATGAACGCAGTCGCATCACTAACATTCGGCATCGTGACGTCGATTGCTGGCTGTATCGCGGCGGCATCGGTTGCGTCGCTCGTTATGGCAGAGCCAGAATCCGATCAACTCGCCGATCTCGCGGCGCCGGACCTGTGGACGACGAGCCCCGTTCGCGTCGATCCAGGCGTACAGAATTACCAGCGTGTTGCGCCCGTCTATTCAAGCTATGTCACCAACCCGCCGAAGATCAGCGCAGCTACGCGAAAGCCGGAACCCGCGCCGTTGGAAACGGCTACCAATGAGGCAGCTTTACCGCGTGAGCACCTTGACTGGTGCTCGCAGCGCTACCGCTCCTACAATGCCGGGTCCAACACCTATCGCGCGTTTAGTGGCGAGATGCGTGCGTGTATCTCGCCTTATTGGGAACAGGCCGGCAGTAGCGGAGAGACTGTCACGCAGACTGTCGCGGCAGCGAGCCCCGGCGAAACTACAGGCCGCTCTGCATCGTCTTGGTGCGCTGCGCGCTATCAGTCCTACCGCCCAGAGGACAACAGCTACCAGCCTTTCGACGGCCCACGTAGGCAGTGTCAAGGGCCATCGGCCGACAGCGTCGTTACCGCATCGAACTGACTTCGGTCCCAAAAACGTCTAGGCTTCTGCCTTTTCCTCATAATCTTGCAAATGCTGTTGAGGCTTGGCGAACGCTGGCCGCGGACACTCTTTGCGTTAACCCGTCGGACAATCAATCCGAAAACTGGACGATGCGCCAGACGCCGGGCTACCTCGCATGTATATGATCTGCATACAGATCATGAAGCAGCAAAGAGATCCTCAATGGTATCTTTTTATTTTGATCATTTCTCAGCGGTGAAATAAATTTAAGTCGTGACAAACACAACTTTGTAGGCGGATCGAACGATCGAGGCAGGATCCTGCCCGCAATTGCGCAGTTGCTAAAGGCGACGCGTGCAAGCCGGCAATTAACCCAGGAGCGCGTTGCCGGCATGGTGGGTAATGCCCGCGCTATCGCGAGAAGCCGAAGTAAGAGCTGCGCGTCTGACGACGCTGATCAATATACGCCGCGCTCTCTGGCTTGAACAGATGCTGATACCGCAAGCCATGGTTCCCGCCGTCGATGCACTGCTGCGCCGCATGTCGATTCGACGATCTTCCGGCCTTCGCAGCTCATGCAAATGGATGAGAATGGATATGACATTTAATCTGATCTGAGATCGATCTCGCCGCTGCTGCTGAACAATTTAACGGTCGGCACGACTGTCAGGACAACTGGCGATTTCAACGCCTTCAGTCACGAGTTTGCTAATGCCCGACCGGCGGCTAAGCGCTTAGCTGTCTTTACGCGCAGTCACCAGAGCCTTGCGCAAGGATCCAAGACCTGTCGTCGGTGGATCTTGACTGCCGAACGTCTTCGGCCACCGGAGCTGCACCAACTTACCTTGGATTGCCTTCTGGCAAGGCGAGCAACTTGCGGCTTAATGTAAACCAAAAGGTGATCGTGCGCGTATGTGAGGAAGGCAGGAAGGATGAAGATGAAGAGCGGTCCGAATTATCTCACGATTGGGTTTGCAGCACTTGTTTTACTAACGCTAGCGACATGGATCGTCTTATGAAGTTGGTCGGCTTGCCGGCTAGCTTTCGAACCACGATGCCCATTGCCCGATTGACGGCTGCTGCGAGGACGGACATGTGGGTTTGACCTGCGAAGAGTTCGAACTGCGTGCGAAGCCGCGTCGAAAGATCCATTAGTCAATCCGCCATCCCTCGCGTGAGGACAAACACGCGGTGCGTTGCCAATCGCATTGGCGGCTTGATCACTGCTCAACCGGCACGGCTTAGGGCGCTGTCACGCTAAAGAGGATGCACGCGGCATGAGCTGCCCCCGCTGGCTTAAAACCGGTAAGGAAGATGATGGTCGTTGAGCCTTCCGAAGACGCCTGAGGGCGCTCGACCTAGCGAGAGGGAGCGGCCCTCCCACCCCGCGAGCAACGCATAGGCCCGGCGGACACCGCTGCGGAGGATCACAAGTTTCGGGGTTGCTCACCATATCTAGGGTTCCACCTGGATCGACACAGGGCCTCGTTTAAAGGGCGAACGGTACCGAACATCGCTCGGCGCGCAAGGAGGCTTTCAGTTGGCGAGCAGGCGGCCTCCAAGTCGGAAAGGCGCGGCGACGACCGCACCGACACCGTTCAGGACGAGCGCCCCAGTCCCAGCGACTGGGTTCGAAAAGCCCTGCCGAAGCTGGGGGTACATGGCGGCGAGGGCCGCAAACCTATCATGGTTCGTTCCGTCGAGAGACGGAAGTGTCGAGATGTCTATGACAACGAGGTTCTCCCTGACGGCAAGCGACCGTGTTCGTGGATCGTCGACATCGAGAGAACCCGCCGTTGCCGCCCATCCCGCAAGGCGCTTTGAGACGGCCAGAGCGACGTCGTCCTTCGAAGTCAAGACGACGATTGGCTTCGAGAGCCTGTCTGTTGCAGCGAGCTGTCTTTTCAGAAGATCGATGTCGATGTTGGGCGCGGCAAGGACCACCTGGTCGACGGAATGCAGGACATCTCTCCGTCCCATGAGGGACAGCTGCCGAACGGTCTCGATGGCGAGCCAGGCGCCCATGCTGTGCGCGACCACTGTCGATCGGACGCCGCCGTTCGACAGTTCCGTCAGGACGGCCACGAGGTCGTCACGGGCAAAGGCGGCCGCATCGCGGTCAGCGACGTAACCCGTCACTTTTCCCTGCGAGGGCCAGTCGAACAGGATCGGCGTCCCGACGACGCCGGAATCCGCCGACATCTGCGCGAGACGGAAGAGGGCCTCCTGGTAAGTGTAGTTGAAGCCGTGGACAAAGATGCCCGCCGTCGCCGGGCCCGGCACGTGGCCAACTCCGAGCTGCGCTCGGGCCGCGAACTCTGCCGCGGTCAGCTCGCGTCTGCCGACGACCGCGAACGAGTTCCGCGCGCTCGGGTTTCCGGACGCCCACTCGATCTTCGGCGAAGTATGGCCAGGAGGGATTGAAACAGTCACTTCCAGGTAATGCAGACGGTCGGAGCGGCCAGCGGTGAAGCCGTCATAGGGTCCGCCATCTGGAACCCGGTCCGAGGCAACGAGTACGGCAATGCGCTTAGCCCCGCCAATTGGGGAGACGACGGCGAGGCTTTCAGGACCTGGACGGACGCAGCCACAGAGTGAAGCTGCGAGCACGAGAAAAGCAAGGATGCGATACAAGGTTGGTTCCAAACGAAGACAGGCACTAGCTAGTGGGCCACAGGAAAATGGGAAGTGGTCGTCACTCGGCCCGGCGGGTGCGGCTACGCACGTTGCGAACACATTCAACGGACTCCACCAGTTGAATTGTTAAGTCGTATCGGACAATGGCACCATCGTTGAGCGGCTCACAGGTTGTCTGCAGCCGCCCGAAGGTAGGCTTTAAGCACCATTCGAGCATCGTCACGAAGCCGGCTCAATACCTTTGGGTCGTCTACCAGCGCACCAAAACTTGCGCGGGACAGTCCGGAAACGGCGGCGAGAAGTGTGAACGCCACCTGTTCGGGATTGCTAAAGGTAGCGTCTGCGGCATTAGCGAGCGCTCGCACGACGGCTGCCTCCAGCCGATTGTAAATGCCCTTGGCAAGTCGGAATTGATCTATGGCTGAGGCGACGCGATAGAGTGCCGTTGTGGCATCCGGTCTGGCGAGCTTCACAGCGACATAGGCGTCAGCAATATCTTCTGCCAGTTCGACTAGCGACCATCTCGTATTTTCCGCGCTCACGCGCTCCATAGCTTCCGCCATTTCCTCGAAATGTCGCTGCAGGAGTGAAAACAGCAGAGCATCCTTATTTGGGAAATATTGGTAGAGAGTGCCGACCGAGACGCCAGCACGCTTGGCAACCTGCGTCGTTGTCAGCATGCCGAGGCCCCCTGACAACAAAACCTGAATCGTTGCTTCGTGGATAGCCTCGACCGTCGCGCCAGCGCGTGCCTGCGATGGCGATTTTCTGGGCTTGAGGCGCGATGGAACAGTTGTTTGCAAATGCGAATACCGAACTGAAGGATTGTTCAGTTATAATGGCGCAAATGACAAAACGGTCAACCGCGGCCGTTTCTGATGCCATGACCGCAGCTCGCAAGGGAGACGTTAGATATGACGACCGAAATTAGAAATCGACACGGTCTAAAAATGAGCCGCAGACGTTTCTTGACGTCGGCCGCCGGCATGGCCGCGATTTCGTCATCAACGCCGATCTTTCCTTCCAACGCACTGGCGCAGGCGCCCCGTATCCTCAGATTCAGTGACCATGAGCCATTAGGTGGCATGCGGACGCGATTTCTGAAGGACGTCGTCTTTCCGGCGATCGAGCGCGAATCCGGAGGACGCCTGAAGATCGAGGATCATTGGAACGGCGAAATTGCGCACGCCTATGATGCCTTGGGTGCGGTCACCCAAGGCGCAACCGACATCGGAACGGTGGTGCCCGAATATACGGCCAAGCAACTGCCGCTCCATCAAATCTTCAAGAGTTTCATCAGGGGGCCTGCCGGCAAGCTTCAAATTGATTTCCTCTCTCGCGTTTATAAAGAGGTTCCGGCTTTTACGGCGGAACTGAACAGAAACAACCTCGTGCCGATCTTCTTCGGCACCGGTTACCCCGTAGCGTTCTTTCGCAACAAGTCTATGGCAAACCTTGAAGAGCTAAAGGGCGGCAAGTGGCGATCGGCAAGTTTCTGGCACCTGGATTATCTCAAAAACGCCGGTGCGATTCCGGTTACCATGCACTGGGGACCGGAAATTCCCGCCGCTTTGCGGGCCGGCAACTTAGACGGCCCGATGGTGAACGTGGATAGCGGCTATATGCTGGACGTTCACGAAAGCGCACCTCACGTTCTTGTTTCGAAGGAACTATGGCTCGGCCACGTCTATTTGCTGACGATGAACAAGGATGTGTGGACAAGTCTTGCCCAAGAGGACCGTGATGCCATCGTCCGCGCCGCCTCAAAATCCTACGAAGGCCTTGGTGAAGTGATGGACCGGGGTTTCGATGCGCAGTTGGCCGAATTAAGAACAGCCGGATCGACCGTGCGGATCCTTGGCTCGGCGGAAGTGCTCAAGTTCGCAGCCGCCACTCGCTACAAAGATGTGCAGGCCGCTTGGGCGATGGAGCAGCAAAAGCAGGGTGTCTCTGACGCGACGCACGCCATGGAGAAGGTCGCTTCGATCCTGGGCGATGTCATGTGATATGAGGCTGTGTCCAATTACCGAACTAAAGCGGGGCAGCGGGGTCTGCATTCCAAGCCCTGGCTGACTTCATGGGATCGACTCTCGCCTGGAGCAGAAAAGATCTGACGGGTGTATAGGGATGAGATCATCGAAGATTAACAAGCCGGCGGTTCGACGCGCCGGGCAATTTTGTCTAAGAGAACTGGGCATTCGGTCACTCAGATCATCGTGAGACGTAACCCCAGTGCCTTGAGACCGTCCGGGGAGGTGATCGCGGAAGCTGAGTGGGGCCTGCTAACCAAGCAACCTAGGGGAAAGCTTGGTTTTCCAGTGCAGGGCTTTTTGCCAATGGGAGATCGTCCCAACGATTAGGGCTGGGTTTAAGCCTTGGGGTAGTGGGACGATCTCTTGTGCGGCGGAGCAGTGACGAACCGCCGAACGCAAATGAAGCGAGGTCACCTCTCAGCAGGTTGGAAACCAAATGACCTCTAGGCAAAAAGATGGTTCAAATCGATTGCCCAAATTTAGCCTACACTTTCCACAGCTAATGTCGATGTTTGCTACCGTACTAAAGTAACCAAGAGCGCCCGGACGGCCCATTGGTAATAAAAACGGCAAATATCCGGCAAAGCTCCTTCTATAATGTGCCTCACCTACACGGAGGTCATGAATGACGTCGGGGTCTGTCAAAGCCGGTGCTTTATCTCTATCAGGTTGTCCCCCATGTCGATGGATTTGCCGGGTCGCAGGCGGGCTCGTCGTTCAGCGCCACAAGACATCTCGGCTAGCGCATCAGCTTTATTCACCCACCGATAGCCAGAACCCATCATTTTCCGAATGACAGCCTCCACTATCGCATTTCTGGATGCCATGGAGAAAAGAGACCGCGCGGTCGTTTTGCATACGAGACGGACTGCCTTTTCGAGATCCACTTAAAGACGCGGAGCTTCTGTCCGGTGAGAGGCGGGCCGGCCTGCCGCGCCACCTCTCACCGTAGACAGTCAAACCGATACTTATCAGCCGAACGAAGAGTATCGGAAGGGCCAAACGCTTGACCGCAGCGAACAAGCGCTATTTCGGCGCCATCACGCGCCCGTACACTTGGGACTGATTGCAATGTCTATTCGAAAGATCGAGCCTGCAGGTCTCGCACACAATCGCGCGCGCTCAGAGCAGCATTTTCTGCAGGAACGATAGCGCTTCCTCAGCGCCGGCCCTTGAGATGGTGTGGCCCGTGCCGCGCTCAATATCCAGTGTGACGTCGAACCCGGCCCTTGCGAGCTGCGCGGCGGCGAACCTGGAGGCGACAGGCGGGATCGTCGTATCGTTCTCGCCGTGAATAAGGAGGATAGGCGTGTTCTTATTCGCCGACGACACTGGCTGGGGCGCAAGCAGGCCGGAGAAAGCGACGAGCGCTCCGACCTTCCATCGACCCGACGCGACTGCGTCCAACCCCATAATGGCACCTTGCGAAACGCCCACAAAGGCGATCCGGTCGAAGCGATCTTCAAATCCTTCCTGGCGGACGCTCTCGCCGATCAGCTCGTCGAATGCGGTTCTCGCGGCACGAATGCGAGCCGGGTCAAGCGGGTTGCCCTCGGCGGAAAACCACTCATGGCCATGTCGATGGTGAAATGGCGCGTCAGGCGCCACGAACCGCGTGTTCGAAAGGCTGCTGCGCCAGGAGGATCCCAGCGGCATGAGTTGGGCGCCGGACGCGCCGATACCGTGCAGGAAGACGACGAGGTTGTCATAAGCAGACATGCGGATCCCAGGAGGTCGAAGAAGCCGAGGAATTGACCTCGGAGAGCGGAGCGGCGCTGTCACTCCTCGCGTCCAAAGTAAACATGCGCCGATATTCGGTCGCTGCGGAGGATCGAGAATGACGGTGCTCATTCCTAAGTGAGGTGGCAACGATCGCTCCGCAAGTCCTTGAACTGCCGCGGTACGTTGCCGGACGCAACCCGCAAATTCATTGAACACGATGCGCAGTCTTCCCAGATTTTAGGAAACTCTCAAGGACATCCCAATGGTAAGCAGGCTCAGGAAAACCCTGACAGTGCAACAGCGCGCGTCGGCTTTTGAACACACTCGCAAGGTCGCAGCCGATGTCGCTGAGGAGGAACGTCGTGTTCGCCAGGAAAAAAGCGATCGGCTCCGAAAGCTGCGATTGGCCGACAGGGCCGATGGCGCCTGCGATTCCGCAAAATGATATGACATGGTTTTGGACTGATCGCGCCGAAATCAAGAGTGGCAACGAAGTGCTTTCACTTAGAACGAGTTATTGCGACCTGCCGCGGAGTGCGAGAATCGAACGCGTCGGCGTGCAGGCCAACGCGATCTCAAATCGCTGGCCTGCCACTTGAATCAGTTATTCCTGCGGTTTGCCGCAACCTTCTTGCCGGCACGTTGATGAGCGTAGGGCGAGCCGAATGTGGGGTAGATTCCGATCGTTCTGATCACGGCGCCCAATTGCCGGCGTCTAGCACGAGGACATCTTGTTCTTGGAAGCTCCGTCGATAGAGACATACAATGTCTGAACAGTTGACGATCTGCGGGCAGCATTTGCCAGACATTTCGAACCCACATGAATTCAAGGTCTGTGTACGATTTCGGACCAATCGAATTATTTTTGGTTCTAACACCAATATCCAATAGCTGTGTGGGCACCGCGTTATTGTCCCCTCAGTTTCTTTCGATTAGTCATTCGTGACAGGCACCTTCGCCACGAATTGATCAAAGGCATGCGATGGATATTGAAGCGACCCCGGCGGAATGGACAGCCGCGGAACTTCGGAATGCCGTGAAAGCAGCCGGGGTAGCGCTGTGGACTTGGATCGTTGAACATGACGCCTTCGTGATGGATGCGGCCGCCTACGAATTGTGGGACATTTCTCGGAGCGGCGTCCTGAGCTTTGAAGATCTGTCGGCAAAAATTCATCCTGTAGATCGCGATCGCGTCCGAACTGCTTTTGCCGCAACGCGGGCGATCGACGGTCCGTTCGAAATCGATTTTCGAATATTGACCGACGCATCCTTGTCAGATGGGTGTCTGCTCGCGGCCAGGGGAACGGCGGAGACGTCCAAGCAAAGAAGATGACAGGTATCTTCCTCGACGTAACGGGTCGCAAGCAGGCGGAGGAGGGTCACGAACTTCTCGCGGGCGAGATGAGCCATCGCGTCAAGAACCTGCTTGCGCTCGCATCGGGTTTGACGGCCATCACCTCACGATCGACCGAGACGAAGGAGGAGATGGCTCGGCAGCTGACAGATCGGCTGACGGCGCTCGGTCGTGCCCACGATCTCGTCCGCCCGCTTCCCCGGGGTCAAGGGAGTGCTGCGCTTCTCGGCGACCTCTTTGCTGTTCTTCTTGCGCCTTACGACGACGTTGGAGCATTCGCGGGACGAATCCGTGTCGCCGTTCCGCGTATGGGACTGGGCGAAAAATCTGCCACGAGCCTAGCGCTGGTGATCCATGAGCTCGCAACCAACTCGTTGAAGTACGGCGCCCTGACTGTTGATACAGGTCTTTTGGATGTGTCGGGCTCGACCGCTGATGGCGTCGTTGAAATTATCTGGACAGAACACGGCGGCCCTGCAGTCGAGCCGGCCGAGTTTTCATTGGGCTTTGGCAGCAAACTTGTCCAGCGGACGGTAGGCGGCCAACTCGGTGGCTCGATCGCCTATGAGTGGGCTCAAGGGGGGGCTCATCGTCAAGTTAAGGATGCTGGAAGACAATCTCGCTTCCTAGCCGCCAATACCTGGTTGTCTGATAGCGAGCGGGGCGCGTGCAGCATGTACGAGCAGGGGTGCGCAAAGTGTTTCCTTCTTTTCCAGCGCTGCACTTGCTACTCCTTTGGCTCAGCTATGAAGTTGTATCTTCAGGATTTAATCGCCCGGTACCCGTGGAGGCTTTGGCGAAGACCCCCCGGCAGCTCTTGGCGGCCTCGAAATCACTAACGCCGTGAGAATCACCGGTCCTGCGCCGCATCGTGGCGCATGACCGCGTAATAGCCCGAAAGCTCCGGGATCATTGCTGCCATGACATCGAAGCGGGGATCATCCTCAACCAGTTCGCCGGCGTATTTCGCCTGCAGGAACAGCGCGTGCGCGGCGAGCGCTTCGTCATTGGCCCGGTGCAGAATGGTGAAGACAGGGGCGGGAACGGTCTTGCCCTTGACGATGACGCGGTCGAGCTCGGCGATCGTGTATCTGCTGCTGACCAGGAATGCCGTGGTTTCGCCGAGGAGCAAAGCCACGCCATAATTCTTCGAGGCGCCCTCAAGGCGCGAGGCGAGGTTGACGCTGTCGCCGAGGCAGGAATAGTCGAAGCGGCGGGTCGAGCCCATATTGCCGACCACGCATTCGCCGGTATTGATGCCGACACCCATCTTCAGCACATGCAGCGGCGTGCCGAGGGCCCTGGATTCCGCTTCCAGCTCGAGATTGAGCTTGGTGATCTCTTCCTGCATCGCCAGCGACGCGGTGACGGCGTGCATCGCATGATCGGGATCGTCGAGCGGGGCGTTCCAGAAGGCCATGATGCAGTCGCCCATATATTTGTCGATCGTGCCGCCATGGTTCATCACCACTTCAGAGAGAGGCGTCAGCAGGCGGTTGATCAGCGTCGTCAGCTGCTCCGGATCGTCCTTCATCGTCTCGGCGATAGTCGTGAAGCCTCGCACGTCCGAAAACAGCACCGAGAGTGTCCGCCGCTCACCACCGAGTTTCAGCTGCGAGGGGTCTTCCGCCAGCCGCTTGACGAGTTCGGGCGAGATATATTGCGAGAAGGCGCGGGTGATCTGCTGCTTGTTGCGCCGCTCTTCGGCGAAATCGAAGGCGGCCTGGCCGAAGGCGACGGCGATATAGGCGATCGAAGGGCCAAACGGCGAAACGAAGACATGACCGAAGCGGATGCCGGCGAAGCTCGCAGCCGCGAACACGCCGATCGCGGCGAGTGCCGCCGCGAAGGTCAGCCAGCTGGTGGCGCGCCAGACGGTTGCCGCCGCGAGGATCGCCGCGACGAGGATCGCCAGCGCCAACAGCGGCAGCGCGCCCTTGGCGATATAGAAGCGGTGGACGATATTGTCGTAGATCGTTGCCTGGATCTCGACGCCCGCCACCAGCGTGCCAGTGTGGACGGTATAGGGCGTCGCAAAGGTATCGGCGCCGCCCTTGTCTATTTCCGGTGCGTTCTGCAGGCTGAGACCGACGAGCACGACGCGGTTCTTGAAGAAATCGGGCGGCAGGAAAGCCGGCGGATCGAGCGCCTGATAATAGGAGACGGTCGGGTAGCTGCGGGCCGGCCCGAAGGACTGGATCATTGCGCCCGCCGGCGGCATTGCCGCCGTCTTGCCCGCTGCTGCCGCCAGCATCATCGCGAAGCCGTCGCGATAGGCGGGAATGGTGCGGAAAGTGCCGTCGCCGCCAAGCTCGATCGAGGCTATGCCGGTTCTCGCACCCGCCGCGGTGAACTGCGGCATCGGCGTGGTGCGGATCAGCTGATCGGCCTGTGGTGCCTGGATCAGCGTTTCGTCGCCTGCGAGGACCAGATCGGGTGCCGCGGCCGCGGTGACCGCTGCGTCATTCTCGGGAGATGATGGCTCGGCCATGATGATGTCGAGACCGATTGCCTTGGCACCTGCTGCCCTCAACGCCTTGATCAGATCGGCATGCAACCGGCGTGGCCAGGGCCATTGCGCATTGATCTGCGCCAGTGCCGGTTCATCGATCGCGACAATGACAGGCGCATCCTCTGGCGGCAGCGGATCGTCGATCGTCGAGAGATAGTCGAAGCTCCGAAGCTCGAGCAGCGACCATGCCGGCAGCCGTGACAGAAACGAAATCGCCACCAGCGTCGTCAGCACCAGTACGGCAAGCCTGACCGGCCTGCTGCTGAACGGCCAGCCGGGAACGCGGATGGACTGGCGGGGACCGGAGAGCATCAGAAGCGTATCTTCAGGCTGCCCTTGACCGCGCGTCCCCAACCCGGCACGCCGGGTGCAACCTCGAAATCCTCATCGAGGAGATTGAAGGCCGAGGCTTCGAGAGCGAAACGCTTGTCGAGCGGCTCCCAGATCAAGTTGGCGTCGAGGGTCCAGTAGTCGTCAAGCCGATCCGATCCGCCGAGGCCTCCATCGCCCTGGCGTTCACCGGTGTAGTTTGCCGCGAGCGTCGCCTTGACATTCGCTTCGTTGACCCAGGTGAGGGCAAGCTGGCCGCTCTTCTCGGGAATGTAGGGCAGAGCGCCACCGAAGCCCGAGCTGCCCGCGTCTTCATTTCTGGAATGGGAATAGGCGGCGGTCGCGGAAATGCCGAACCCATAGGCGAGGGCGACGTTGGCTGTCGCGCTGACACGATCGATATTCGCCCTGCTGATACTAAGGCCGCCGGGCAGATAAGGAATGAACGGACCTGTAACCGGATAGGCGAGGTCGAGGTCGCGAATTTCCTGATGTTGATATTCGACGCTTGTGAACAGGCGATCGGTCCACTGCGCGTCCCATTGGAGCGCGATCGTATCCGAATAGCCATCAATGCCGGAATAGGGCTGATTGGATTGAATGCCGACGACGCCGATCGGCGACAAGGTTGGGGAACCCAAATCGTAGCTTTGGCGCATGAAAGCCGCTCGCAGCCATTGACCGTCAAGCGGTGCCCAGGCGATGCCGAAACGTGGCTCCAATCTCGTGACATCCGTCGAGCCGCCGTCCATCACTGTGCCGAAAACTGCGTATTCCGCCTTGAGGTTTGGGGCAATCTCGTGAAGCAGATCGACGTAGGCCCGGCCCATGCCGATCCGCTCATCGACCGATGTTCCGAGAAATGAATCGGTGGCGTTGACATCTGCAAATCCCCCCTCGATGCCGTAGCGCCAGGTCAGATCATCGACCCCGTAAAGATGATTGATCGCTGCCACGTAGTTGCGCTGAACGCTGTCTGCGATGCGCACCGGCGGTGGAGCGACGAGCTCCTGTTCTATGTTCTGTTCAGCGCTCGTGTAGAAGAATGCGGCATTGACGACATTGCGATAGCCGAATGTGTGACTCCAGCCGAGGCCGGCCGCCGTCGATTTGCTATCAATGTTATCGTTCTCGCTATAACCCACCGTCGGGAAGCCGATCGACTGGTCGAGCCTGCTGTCGGAGTGATTGGCATAAAGGACAAAGCGGTCGTCCGGATTGGGCGTCGCGGTAAAGTAGCCATTGCCGGACAGACTGCGGATGTCGCCATCGAAGCTTCCGGGAGTTGCGGCAACTCCGACACCTGTCAGGAAACGCCCGTAGTCGCCGCCATACGGCGTCTGGTCCCAGGTCAAATTCAGATATCCGCTTATCGGGAACGGGGCGTTGGCAAAACCCTGCAGTTCCGCCTCACCCGTCGGCTTGGTCTCGCCGGCCGAGTTGATAAATCCCGCGCCCAGCGATCCTTCCAAAAAAGGCCGTCGCAAAAGATTGGCCGAGCGCGAGCGACCGGACAGCATGTGCGGATCCAGAAGCAGGCCCTGCAAGAGCGCCGAGAAGCTATTCGAGTTCAGCTTGTAGAGATCGATCTCGTCGTCGAAGATCTCGGTATTGACGAAGGGCCGAATATTGCCGCGGATCGACTGGTCCACATACCCACTACCGGCGAAGGGATCGAAGACAGCATCGCCATAATAGCGGCCCCAGGCATTGAGGCCGCGCAGGCGGAAGGCGTTGTTCAGTGTCGAGCCGGCATCCTGATTGGCGCCGAGCGAGCCGTAATGGCCGCCGCGGGCCTTGGAGCGGCGCAGGAATTCCTGGGCATTCTCAAGCGCGCCATTCGGATCGTAGTCGTCGATCGCGACGGCGGTGCGGAAGGACGAGATGACCGGATCGTTCTTGTCCAACCGGTCGGCATTATCCAGCGCCTGTTCGGAGAGGACGCGGTCGCCCTTTTCGTAGTGTCCGGCGGCGAGCATCAGCTGCGCCTGCGAGTGGGCGGGATTGGCCGTCGACGATGCCAGGAGGTCGTCGATCGCCTTGTCCATTTCGCCCAGCTGCAGATAGTAGCGGCCGCGGGCGAGCAGCGCGATGTCGAACGCCGGGTCGGCGGCCAGCGCGAGGTCGATCTCGCGCTTGGCTTCCTTCATCCGCGACTGGTCGAGATAGAGGATCGCCAGATTGGCGTGGCCGATCGGATCGTCGGGATCGAGCTCGATGGCCTTCTTCAAGGCGGCTTCAGCCTCGCGCGAAGCACCGCGGGCATCCTGAAGCAGGCCAAGGTCGTTCCAGGCCATCGATGAACCGGGCGCCACCTTGATCGCCGCGTTCAAGTCTGCGAGGGCGCCGTCGAGATCGCCATTGTAATCGGCCCGCATGCGAGCGCGGGCCTGCAGGGCGTTCGGGTCCTGCGGGTCGATCGCCAGCGAGCGGGCGATCGCATCCTGCATCTGGACGCGGTCGTTGATGAGCAGCGCGAGCTGGGCGCGCAGCGCCGGAAGCGTCGAGTCATCGGGATAGCGCGCTTCGGCTTGCTTCATCGTGGCGATTGCTGCCGGAATGTCTTCGAGGAAGCCGGCCGTATAAGCCTTCATCACTGCGGCGTAAGGGCCTGTGACGTTCGCCGGCGGCTTCTCGTTGCGGGAGGGATCGCGCAGCGACCGCGCGTAATAGCCGCCATAGGCGGCGATGCCGCGGCGCAGCGGATCGAGGGAGCGCTCTGAACTGGCAAAGAGCCGGGCTGCATCGTCATAGCGATTCTCGGCGCCCGCAATCAGCGCCTCGATGAGATCGGCGCGGGCGCGCTGGGCGGCGGAGAGATGGGAAGCGCGGGCCTGCACCAGGGATTCCAGCGCCTTCCTGCGGCCATCAAGCGAGAGCTGCACTTCGGCGAGCGTCAGCCAGTCTTCTGCATTGCGCGCGCCTTGCGCCTTGGCTTCGATGCGGCTTCGTTCGCTGCGCATCCTCTGCACGGGAAGCGGCGAGGCGGGCATGAAGGTGAAGCCGCTGCGCAGTGTCAGGTAGAAGAGCATCTGCTCGCGATCGTCAGGCGTGACGATCACGAGTTTGCGCGGCGCCT